>Ga0181553_10003119_pt1 | contig 14442 bp, 10 predicted proteins | sample 011ome_17_FD_133753 | JGI IMG/M metagenome (GOLD analysis project Ga0181553, IMG submission 133753) | Coastal salt marsh microbial communities from the Groves Creek Marsh, Skidaway Island, Georgia - 011502XT metaG (megahit assembly) | ecosystem: Environmental > Aquatic > Marine > Intertidal...
TATTCACCATTATGCAGCGTGATCGCACTTTAGCGTTCATTCAAACCTTTTTAGCCGATTATAAAGAAGGTGGGATTCTACCGATCTGGAAGCTTTCGTCAAATTATACGGGTTGTATGATTGGTTATCATGTGATTCCTGTCATTGTCGATGCCTATGTTAAAGGTATTCGTGCTTTTGATGCGGAATTGGCGCTTGAAGCCATGTGTCATAGTGCTGATCAAAATCACCTGGGTTTAGATGCTTATAAAGAAAGAGGTTATATCTCTGCTGAAGATGAGTCTGAATCAGTTTCAAAAACCTTAGAATACGCCTATGATGATTGGTGCATCGCTGTATTTGCAGATTCATTGGGAAAGGACTCAATTGCGAATCGCTACTATATAAGGGCACAGCATTATAAAAACCTCTTTCATCCAGATTCAAAATTCATGCAACCACGTTATAATGGTGGATGGAAAGATCGTTTTTTACCGGAAGAAGTAACTTTTGACTATACCGAGGCCAATTCATGGCAATATTCACTCTTTACTCCTCAAGACACGGACGGCTTAATCGAATTGCTGGGTGGCAGAGACAGTTTAGAAGCTTGGTTAGATCGTTTGTTTACAGTATCCTCAGAAACGGTAGGAAGACATCAGGTGGATATCACCGGATTGATTGGACAATATGCGCATGGTAACGAACCAAGTCACCATATGGCCTATCTGTACAATTTCACGAGAGCCGGATGGAAAGGACAACAGTACATACATCAAATTTTAAGACAATTATATTCTGACCAGCCTGATGGATTGAGCGGAAATGAAGACTGTGGACAAATGTCATCGTGGTATGTATTGAGCAGTATGGGGTTCTATTCATATGCGCCAGGCTCTGCGGACTATTTAACTGGATCACCACTATTCGATTCGGTAAAAATCAACCTTGAAAACAATAAAACCTTTACCATCAAACGGGAAAACTATGCAGTTGGAGGTGAATTTGTAAAATCCATCCTACTCAATGGGGATCCGATTAATCGAAATTATATTAGCCACGATGAAATAATGGCTGGAGGTGAACTAATTTTTGATATGACAGCTGATAAAATGGATTATACTGGTACTTATCCAACATCGAGCATCAAACAACCTTTTTTGGAATCGCCCTATTTCGAAAATGCTCAACCTTCGTTTGACAAAAAGACAAAGATTGGAATTAAGCATCCAACTAAAAAAGATATCGAAATCCGCTACACAAGCGATGGCACCCTTCCGAATGCCAAGTCGAAAAAGTACAAAAAACCAATCAAGCTTAAAAAAGGAACGACAATCAGAGCCATTGCCATTGACGGTGCCGTAAAAAGTTATTCGATTGAAGGGAAGTTTATTCGATCCAATACAAAATGGGAAATTGAGTTATTGAGTGAATTTGCCAATCAATATGCCGCGGGCGGAGAACGTGCGTTGATTGATCAGATAACGGGAGGAGAAGACTTTAGAACAGGCCCATGGCAAGGCTATTTGAATCAAGATGTATCATTGATCATTGATTTTCAGAAAGAAGAAACGATCACTGAATTAAACATGCGCTTCTTGCAAGATATTCGCTCTTGGATATGGCTACCGACAGAATTGAGAATAATGATATCAACCGATCGCGAAAAGTGGTTTACCATTAACACACTTCAGCACAAAGTTCCAATTGAACAGTATGGATCAATGATTCATGAATTTACATATTCGGACAGTTTTAAAACCCGATATATCAAGATTGTCGCTGTTAATCGTGGCCCATGTCCAGATTGGCATTTGGGTGCAGGTAATCCAACCTGGATTTTTGCAGATGAAATTGACTTTAAATTTAAGTAAATTTTAAGTTATTTTCACTCTCTAACATGTTGACAAACTGTCTCTTAACCGTTCCATTCCAAAGAATACCGCATTTGTGGTATTGGACAATCCTTGCCTCCACATTAAATTTGCCAAAAGTTTTATTTTTATTCAATCTAAATAAGCATGAAAGCGATATATGTAATTGGAGCAGCAACACTTGTTTTAGCTGCATGTAAAAAGAAGGGATGTATGGATGAGACTGCCATCAATTATAACGTAGAAGCCGAAAAAGATGATGGCTCTTGCGAACATTTAGATCTTACTATTCCTGCCAGCTATTCATTCGCAGATGAAAATGGAAATAATACAGTGGCCTATCCAGGTCAGACTGAACGCTTGAATCAATTAGAAGAAATGACCGTTTACATGAAGTCTGGAAATGCAGCTACGATTAGCGCAGACATCATGAAAGATATGTTTGCTAACACGGGAGATAATGGCGCTGGAAACTTCACTTTTTCGAGTTCAAAACAATTAAAAGACAAATGCTTTGCAACCGATGTCGATCAATTTGAAACATGGATGGAAGATTTAGCAACTGCCTCAATTGATCATTCCGAGATGGCTTCTAGTGGACAGGCTGGAACACTAACTACAGGAGAAAGTACCTATATTTTTGATGCGAACGGCGTTGAGCATGTTCAATTAATAGAAAAAGGACTCATGGGCGCTGTTTTTATGAACCAAGCATTGAACGTTTATTTCGGTGATAGTAAAATGAATGTCGATAATAGCAACGCTGTGGACCCTACTAACGGAAAGTTCTATACTGAAATGGAACATCATTGGGATGAAGCATTCGGCTATTCTGGCGCACCTGTTGATTTCCCAGTTAATAAAGAAGGTATTCGTTTCTGGGCAAAATATTGCGATCGACAAGATGCAGCTTTAGGTAGTAATGGTATCATCATGGACGCTTTTACTAAAGGCAGAGCAGTTATAGCTCAGAATGCAGAGCTTACCTTAAGAGATGAGCAAATCGAAATCATTCGTAAGGAATGGGAACGTTTTTGTGCTAGTCAAGCCGTCACCTATTTGGAAGGTGCTAAAGACAATTTTGGAACAGACAATGCCAAGTATTTACACGAATTATCAGAAGCATATGCTCTTATTATGTGTTTAAAATATGTCCCTCTTGATACACGCGTCATTAACTTTACACAAATTGAAAACCTTTTGGACAATACCATTGGTCTTGATTTTTGGGCCGTGACATTGGTTGATCTAAATTCAGCTATTAATGAATTGAATACGATTTACGGATTTTAATCTAATCATATGCGAAATAATTTATCACTCCTTCTTCTGGGCATCTTGATTGCATCCACAGCTTGTAAAAAAGATAATACAACGGAATATGAAAGAGGTGCCTTATTAACCAACCTAGCGGATAATCTCATTCTACCCGACTATGATACGTTTTATAATGAACTAGGACAACTAGAAACAAGTATTGCGACATTTAATGGTGCTACAAGTGCAGACAACCTAGTATCGGTCAGAAATGCCTTCATTGATGCCTATATAGCTTTTCAGCATGTAAAAATGTATGATTTTGGACCGGCATCAGATTATGCTTTTAAATCAGCATGCAATACTTACCCGACAGACACGGCAAAAATCAATGCTAATATTGCTTCTGGTTCTTATATACTGGGTGCTGCTGAAAACACAATAGCCATTGGTTTTCCTGCTTTGGACTATCTCCTGTATGATGGCGGAGATTTAGAAGTGTTAAATCGTTTTACGACCGACGAAGATGCTGCAGTGGCAAAATCCTACCTAATAGAAGTCGCTCAAAAAATGAAAGCTGAATTAAGTGCCCTTATTAGCACTTGGAATAGCAGCTATCGTGCTACGTTCATCAGTGCAAATGGCACAGACGTAGGTTCTTCAATCAGTCTTATGTACAATGAGTGGGTTAAAGATCTTGAGCTCCTCAAAAATGCTAAAATTGGTATTCCTGCTGGTTTGTTTAGTGGTGGAGAACAATTCCCTGATTATGTGGAAGCTTATTATTCAGGCTACTCTAAATTATTAGCATTAGAAAGTCTGAATGCTTTAGAGCAAGTTTTCTTGGGCGGAACAGGGGAAGGAATGGATGACAACATCAACTTTGAAGTCGATAACGGTACGGCTACATTAACAGCAAGCGAAATAACCGATCAATTCGATATCATTCGAGGACAAATTGGATCATTAGGTGATCCATTCAGCACGTCTATCCCGTCTGATTTTGCAGGTTTTAATTCGACCTTTCAAGAAATTAAACAATTAGTTGCTTTTGCAAAAACGGATATGCCTGCGATTTTAGGTGTACTCATAACATTCTCTGATACGGACGGTGATTAAACCTTTAAAAAAAGATAGCGAAATAAATTTAAGAGCGGTGACATTATTGGCACTGCTCATCCTCATTATGCCGCAATCATGGGCTCAATCAGGGATCTATGGAATCGTAAAGAGTGATATCGGCAATACATTGCCTTATGTGCAGGTTCATGTCATTCCGAGCAATAGCAATAAAGTCCATCACGTTATATCAGATGAGTTTGGCCGATTCGGAATTGAAGCATTGGATTCAGGAACTTATACACTTCGCGCAAGCTGTCTTTACCATAAAACCATTGAACAAGAGGTATTACTGGAAAACGAAGATATTTTTGTTAAAATCACTTTGGAAGACACTGCTAAACTGGAGACGGTTGATGTTTATTATTACTCGCCCTACTCTACCCGCAACATGCGAATGGTTGAAGGTGTCATGTTAACCAATGGAAAAAAGACGCAACGGATTGACCTTGATAAAACCTCTGGAAATAAAGGACGTGAAAATGCTCGCGAATTATTTGCGAAGGTTCCTGGTTTAAACATTTGGGAGTCCGATGGTGGCGGATTGCAATTAGGTATTGGAGCAAGAGGACTCAGTCCGAGCAGAACAGCTCATTTTAATACAAGACAGAATGGTTATGATATCAGCGCAGATGCACTCGGTTATCCAGAAACCTATTATACGCCACCTGCTCAAGCTTTATCTTCTATTCAATTAATCCGGGGGGCTGCTTCGTTGCAGTTTGGACCCCAATTTGGCGGAATGATCAATTTCAAAATTAAAGATCCTTCTAAAAACCCAATCCATTACGAAGGAGCGCACACTTACGGTTCGTTTAATTTAATTAATACATTTAATCTGGTATCAGGAACTATTCTGAATAAACGCCTCTCTTATTTGGTTTATGCGCAATACAAGACGGGAGATGGTTGGCGAGATAATTCAGGATTTAATCAACTCAATGCTTTTGGGAAATTGACGTATCGATTTAGTGACAATGTCTTCTTATCCGTTGAGCAAACGCATATGAACTATTTAGCGCAACAAGCCGGTGGTTTAACAGATGTCATGTTTAATGACGATGCCAGGCAATCAATACGCGCTAGAAACTGGTTCTCTGTAGATTGGAATATTACTGCCAGTCAATTTAATTGGAAAATAAACCGCACCTCTACCCTAGACATCAAAGGGTTTCGTGTTAAAGCAAATCGTTTAGCACTGGGTAATCTTGAGCGCATCAGTCGTTTCGACGATGGTAAAGAACGAACGCTAATTCAAGGAGATTTTGTAAATTATGGCGCAGAAATGCGCTATTTGACGCGCTATCCGATTGGTAAAAAAATGTTAGGTATTACCGCCGCCGGTTTACGTTATTACAATGGTCAAACACGCAGCCGTCAAGGGATGGCGGATGATGGAACGGATGCCAATTTTGAATTCCTTAACCCGAATAATTTAGAAGGTTCCGATTATCTTTTCCCATCACAGAATGCTGCTGCTTTTGTTGAGAACATCTTGCGTTTTAATAAGAAACTTTCAATTTCTGCTGGTCTGCGTTACGAATTTATTTACACCGAAGCGGCAGGAAGTTATCGCGAGCAAGTATTTCATCCGTTGACGGAAGAGTTGATTTACGATACATCCTTTACAGAAGCCAAATCAAGTCAGCGCGGAATTATCTTGGGTGGCATAGGTTTTTCCTATCGGGCAGATAAAAGAACGGAGGTTTATGGAAATATTGCGCAAAACTATCGCGGTATTAACTTCTCGGACATCCGAATCATTAACCCGAATCAAGTGGTTGATCCAGCAATAACTGATGAAAGAGGTTATAATGCAGATTTAGGAATACGCGGACAACGCAAAAATGGTTTTTTTGATTTTAGCATGTTTTTCATGCATTATGATAATAAAATTAGTGTCATCAACAAAAAGATCAATGAATACGATGTTGTTCGATTCAGAACGAATGTAGGAAGAGCTTATAGTTTTGGTCTGGAGCTATTTGCCGAACATCAATTCAAAAAGAATGACTCAACAACGACCTTCTTCACGGTATTTGGTAATTTCTCAGCCGTTTATGCGCGCTATGGTCATTATGAAGAATCAGCTTTAAGCGAAAATTGGGTAGAATTAGTCCCTCCACTTTCAGGTAAAGTTGGTATCAAATTTAATCATGGTAATTGGGAAGAATCAATCCTCGGCACCTATGTTCACCGTCATTTTTCAGACGGAACGAATGCACCCAACGACCCTAATGCCATTGCTGGCATCATCCCCTCTTATTTTGTCGCAGATTTTAGTGCTGGTTATCGTTTTAGTAAGCTTTTTCAAATCAAAGCAGGTATCAATAATTTGACCAATCAAATGTATTTTACACGAAGAGCTACTGCGTATCCCGGACCAGGCATCATACCTGCTGATGGCATCAATTTCTATTTGACGTTGAATATTTCTCTTTAAGGAAAATTAAAATCCTTTAACATTTATTGCGTTTGTTTTTTGCAAGAATCGGCACCGAAACAGTATTTTTCGAAAAAAAAAGAATGTCCTCACTTCGTTATTTGCTCACTGTTGTGATTCTAATCTCATTAGTATCCTGTGGTTTTAATAGCTCGTTTTATCATCCCGATGAAACGGAAGTTAAAACACCTGTTTCGGCAGAAAGTCAATACGTCCATTATGAATCAGACTCTGTTCATGTGCTCCATTATCTTCCGGAATCACCAAAGGCATCTATTCTTATGCTGCATGGTAATGCTGGTAATTTAAGTGGGTGGAGTGAAGTGGCTGACTTGTTTTATTTAGCTGGATATGAAGTCTACATATTAGATTATCCTGGCTTTGGCAATTCAAGCGGTAAACCAAAACATCAGGTAGTTTATGCAGCAACCGACGCCGTTGCTCATCACTTTAACCAATCTGCTCAACATGATAAAAGGCTGCTAATGGGCTTTTCACTTGGTGGAAATTTAGCTGTAAAGGTGGCAACGGATCACCCTGATTATTTTAATGCTATGGCGCTAGAAGGCGCATTTGATAATCATGTCAATGCTGCTCGACAATCCATTCCTCGTCCATTCCGATTTTTGGCCTACCTTTTTGTGAAAAACCACATTAAGGGAGAGGAACTTATTCAACAATGGAATAAACCACTCTTGGTTATACATAGCAAAGATGATCGCACTTGTCCATATGAAATGGGAGTAAGTTTACACCAAAATGCAGCATCAAAAAACAAATCACTATGGTCAATTGAGGGGCCCCACTTAAGTGGAATTAGTAAGTATTTTGAAACTTATATGTTAAAAATCGAAAACTTAATCGATAACAATCAAGACTAGCTTTTGACAAACTTTACGGCCTGTTTTTGTCCATTGATTTGAACAAAATAAGTTCCTTTAACCAAGCTCGTGGTTTGAATCAAAGATTCGCTGGTTTGTATTTTGTTCATCACCTGTCTTCCACTCAAATCAAATACAATAAGATCAAATGGCTCAAGCGGTTGTTCCTTCCAGACTAATTGATCACCTATCGCATCATAATAAAGATCATTTTCAAGGACTAATTTTTCAATGGACGACGTGCGTTTGTCTACCTTTATTTCTAGATAAATGGGCAAGTGATCTGACATATGGTAAAGGTTCCAAATAATCTCAGCCGGTTCACTTGTATTGATTGGCGCTTCAACCAAAGATTTATTATAATGCAAACCATCTTGTCCTATGGCCCGATAAGACCCATCGATGTATTCAGCATCATTTTCAGCCGTCCTCAAATCATCTCCAATAAAAATAAAATCAAATCGATCATCCATCCCGCCAAAAGCGCCACCATCAAATCCTACCGTCCTTGTACTTTGCGTATGTAACCAAGCAAATCCAGGATCTGTATGCCAACTTCCAGGCGCTGTAATGGGATCTTTAATTTCAACTCCAGAACCATTCAGAATGGTATTCCATGCCGGTTCAGATCCACTTCCATACAGATTAAAATCTCCCCCAATCATAATATTCTCATAAATACCCCGATCACTGATGTAGGATTTTAATGCGTCCGCTTCTGCATTCCGTTGATCTTCAAAACCAGTTGAAGCCTTCAAATGACATACATACACATAAAAAAAGACGGTATCAATTGCCGTTTCAAGATCTTCACTTTTATAATACAATACATATTCATTGATATCCCTTAGGACAGTTGGAATTACATTTTGCTCTTTTAAACCTAGCTTTTCAGAATTAAAATAAAGCGCGTTCTCTGTATCAGGTCCGGGAATATAATCTCCCATATCATAGCTGCTAATGCCATCCTCATTTAGAGCGTCAAATAAAATATCAGTAGCACCTGCCCCACTCGTCAATTCGCAAACCATAAATATATCAGGCTTTGCATAAGCAAGAATGGACTTTAAGGTATCAATCCGATTTGGTGATACATTCGGGAACTTCAGCAAATTATAACTCATCACCCTTAGCGTATCCGTTTCTTGGGCAGAAGCGTTCGTAATCACTAAAAGAAAAAATAAAGAAAGAAAAGTTCTCATGGTGTAGTAGTTCTCTTCAGTATTTTCAAATACCAATTCCAACAAAAATACACTGCATTTATGGATAAATCAAACAATGACAAGCAATATGAACCGTATTTAAGGCTGATCTGTTAATAAACAAGTTTAAGAATTGATGGCGACACGTTAAAACTGGATATCTTTAAGGCGAAATGTTATTGATATGATCAAAATAGGATTATTTGGACTAGGACACCTAGGTAAAATTCATGCACGCTTAATTGGCGAATTATCGGACAAGTTTGAATTTGTTGGATTTTACGATCCGAATGATACACATGCTAAATATGCAATTGACGAGCTGGGGTTGACCCGATTTTCAACTGTTGATTCGCTTTTAGAAGTGGTCGATGCGATTGATATTGTGACCCCAACCGTTTCCCATTTTGAAATTGCTGCAGCGGCGATTCGATTATCAAAGCATGTTTTTATTGAAAAGCCCGTTACACAAACAGCGGAGGAAGCTAAAAAGCTGCGAACATTGGCTCATGAGGCCGGCGTTAATGTTCAGGTTGGTCATGTTGAACGGTTTAACCCTGCTTTTAAGGAAGCCAGGCCGTTTATCAATAACCCTATGTTTATTGAGACACACCGACTCGCACAATACAATCCGCGCGGAACGGATGTTCCGGTTGTTTTAGATTTAATGATTCATGATTTGGACATTATTTTGAGTACAGTTCAATCACCAGTCAAGCGCATTAGTGCTTCAGGTGTGGCCGTTGTGAGTGAAACGCCGGATATCACGAATGCACGATTAGAATTTGAAAATGGCTGCGTGGCCAACCTCACTGCTAGTCGTATCTCGCTGAAAAATATGCGTAAATCACGTTTCTTTCAGAAAGATGCGTATATCTCGATCGACTTCTTAACGAAAACTTCTGAAATCGTAAAAATGACGACGTTGGACACCGAACCCGATCCATTTGACATCGTTTTTGACCTAGGTGAAGGAAAGCCAAAGAAAAAAATTGAAATTTTTAAACCAGAGGTTGGCGAGTCAAATGCCATCAAAGAAGAGTTAGATACATTCGCTCAATCGATTGAAAATGAAACTGTTCCGATCGTACCGATAGAAGATGGCGAGTACGCCCTAAGCGTTGCATTGCAGATCATGGAGAAATTAAAGTTGAACGGAAACTTGATTAAGGAAAATATTTAGATTTTTTTTGCGTTCAAATTGCAGTAAACCGAGGCCTTAGATGATTAAACCAGTACTCCTATTTTTTAGCATAGCTTTTCTGTTTTATGGCTGTAAACAAGAAGACTTAACGCCTTCTTGGATAAAAATCGATGCGTTTGATTTAGTCACGAATGAGGAAACGCAAGGTTGGGACACCCACGGTATTGTGGACGCGTGGATCTTTATGGACAATCAACCGCTCGGTGTTCATGAAATTCCTTGTGTTATTCCGGTTTTAGATGAAGGCGTACATGACTTTACGATATTTGCCGGTATTAAGAATAATGGCATTTCTAGCACTCGGAAACGTTATCCGTTCTATGAAACTTATGAAGTTACTACTTCATTATCGAAGAATGACACATTGGTTATCGAACCCGTTATAACGTACAAAAACAGTACGTCTTTTGCGTTCATAGAAGATTTTGAAAATGCCGGAATTAGTTTTGTAAAAGGTCCGGTTTCTGATACCAACATTGTTTTTATTTATCAGGCAGACGAACCTGAAATTGTTGCCTATGGCGATAAATGTGGTGGTATCTTTTTAGAAGGGACCGATTCACTGTTTACTGTTTTTACTGAAGAATTCATGAACCTGCCACGCGGCGAAGAAGTTTATTTAGAGGTTGATTATCGAAATGACAACTCTATTGCTATGGGTGTACTGGCCAAGTTCCCTGACGGCTCCGTGGATGAGCAAGCGCCGTTACTTCAAATGAATCCACAAGAAGCTGGTTCAGAGGTATGGAAAAAGATTTATATTCAACTTTCTGAAAATGTTAGCTTCAACGTTAATTACCAGACTTTTGAAATCTACTTTCTGAGTTTAATAGATGACGGTCAATCATCAGCCCATATTTATCTTGATAATATCAAAGTGGTGCACTATCAATGATCGAAAAAAGACGCACCATACTCTTAATCATTTTTGACTTGCTTACCGCAATCATTGTTTGGACTTTGTTCTATGTATATCGTCTGACCTATATTGAGCAAGTTGATATTACCTTTAAAGAAGGTTTCTTTAAGGGAATAGCGGTGGTTCCTATCTTCTGGCTATTTGTTTATACACTGCAAGGAACCTATCATAATACCTTGCGCCACTATCGATTAAAGATTATTAAGCAGACGCTTTACGGCACGCTGATAGGTGTCATTATTGTGTTTTTCAGTGTATTGCTGAACGATTTTGATCACCTCTACCTTTATCAACAATACTACAAACTCTTTTTTGTCTTATTGGGGTTACACTTTTTTATAACGCTTTTGCCACGTCTGATTTTAACTACCATACATGTCAAGCGCATCCACAAGCGTAAATTCGGATTCAAGACGATTTTAATTGGTGGAAGCCAAAAGGCGATTGATATCTACAATGAGATTCAGGATACCCAACCTTCTTCTGGTCATGATTTTATTGGGTTTGTAAATATCAACGGAAAAGATGTCAATCTGGAGAAACATCTTCCCTATCTTGGGCATATTGAAGAGGTTGAAGATATCTTAGAAAAACAACAAGTTAACGAGGCGATCATTGCACTAGAGAGTTCAGATCATGAACGGTTAAAAGGCATAATTACGCGATTGTCTGGATATGATATTCGTATAAGTCTAGTTCCAGACAGCTATGATATTCTTTCTGGACAAGTGCAAATGACCAGTATTTTTGGGGCTTTATTATTAACCACTGAGACCAATCAAATGCCGGATTGGCAGGTATCAACCAAGCGTTTTATAGATATTATTGCTTCTACTGCTGCCATGATCGTCCTCTTGCCGGTGTATATTATTTTGGCGATTTCGGTCAAGGCATCCTCCAAAGGTCCTATTTTCTTTACACAAGAAAGAATCGGGAAGAACAAAAAACCTTTTAAAATTATCAAGTTCCGAACGATGGTGGTCAATGCTGAAAAGGATGGGCCTAAATTATCGAGTAGTAACGATAGTCGGATTACCGGAGTTGGTAAATTCCTTCGAAAAACACGATTAGATGAATTTCCACAGTTTTGGAATGTACTGAAAGGCGACATGTCTTTAGTAGGCCCTCGACCAGAACGGCAGTTTTATATTGACAAAATCACAGAACACGATCCTCAATACCTCTTTTTACATAAAGTAAGACCCGGTATTACATCTTGGGGACAGGTTAAGTTCGGCTATGCAGAAAATGTCGAGCAGATGGTTCAGCGCATGAAGTACGATCTATTATATATTCGAAATATGTCTTTGGCGTTGGATTTGAAAATCATGTTTTATACCATTGCCATTATCTTTAAAGGAACAGGAAAGTAGCGTTTTGAATCAGGTAGGCAACCTATTTCCGGTTTAGCTAATCGCACATATACACTCATCATACACTTAAAACGTTTTGCAAATCGGATGGCGATTTAATTTGATCGGTTATATTCTCAACTTCAAGGTCAATCGGACCATCTTTAAGCGGCTCTTTTTTGAAAGCTGATGTTGGCACCAAATAGATTTCTTTGTCATTGTTAAATACGAGTGCTTTTGAATTACCTTTTTTATTGCACACGAGGTGATTGGGGTGATATGTTAATGAAGCATTCAAACCTAAGTCGATAACACAAGCAACATATAAACCCTTTAATACTGACCCATCCTCCTTATCGTGATAGGTAGGTTGAAGAGCAATTGGCTCCTCTATTCTCAATGTTTGATCGCAATTGTATACGCCAAATCCACGTACCTGCAATCCTTGAACCAAACCAGGTGTATGGGGAATAGGTTCATCACCAACGAGATTGAGCGATTCAACCACAACATCCGGAGCAGCCAAGCTGTATATAGTTACCTGCCCATCACGCTCTATTTCCAATTCTGAAAGTGGTACTCCAGTGATTGCAAATGACTTTGGGAATTTGCCTTCCGATATCAAGCGAATGGTGAATCAGGTTGTTGCAAAACGTAAGCCTCAGGTCAATTGGAAAAGGGCCTTGCAATTGTTTTCTACAAGCAGTAGAAAAACAAGAATCTACCATACTGAAAAGAGAATTAGCAAGCGTTTTGGGACAAGGCTGGGAATTAAAATAAAAAGACACCAAAGATTGGCTGTCGCTGTTGATACTTCTGGCTCCATACATAATATACCGATCATCTTTCGCGCAATGCTTCAAAGTTATTAACGGAGAAAATTTAGCGATAGGTTTAACGATTTTTAGGAACTAATCCATCTGATTGAAGCACAAGTTGCTTTAGAATGAATGATGCAAGCTAAGTTGTAATTGGCTCTTGCCCCAGTTGTTTGTTGTTTGGTTCATGATTCCTAATTGAACTTTAAAACCTTTTTTAATCACATAACCTGTAGCAACATAAAACCGGTTTCGATCAAAAATCTCTACGGTATTTCCATCGCCAATATTCCGTTGACCATTGATAAATATTTCATTGTATAAAGCCAAATAAATGGTCTTGGCTTCCATATCTGGTTTATTGAGAGCAATGTTTAGGAAGAAGTTATAACGATAACGCGTTCTGAAATCTTGATTTTGGACAAAACGCTGCTCATATCGAAAACGGTGATTCGTAAAGAATCTTTTCCCGAAATTGACCGGGAACAAGGCCTCTTGATACACCCGACTTTCAGTTGTTGTTGATTTATCAGCACCGAAGGCACCCGTTGTTACATTACCGTAGCCAAGGGTAAATTTGACATTCGCATTCTTTGGTGTATAAGTTAATCCTCCCCGCAATAAGAGTTGCTCAAGATCACCTCCTAAATTCCAATTACGGTATTGAATATCGCCCTGAAAGCCCCAAGGACTCTCTTTAAAAGTTGTATTGAAAAAATACATGTACCAAGCTCCTACTTGATCTTGATTGATTTGACTATTTCCTTTTTGTGGAGCAAGTAAAAATAGGAGAAGGATTGCAGTGTATAATCGTTTTTTCATAATCATTTTATAAGACCATTTTTAATGCGCAATCTTCAAATGAATGGCAAACTTTATAACTATTTATGCAAAAGTCTGCTTTTCTGTTTCAAAGTTAATCTTCTTTAATGGAACATCAAATTATAGATATAACGTTATTGTTTAAATAGTGATTGACCGCTCGAACCATACATTCGTTTTAAATGGCTTGACCTATTAATTGTTCTTTGATCAGTCGATATGGTCTAAAAAACATTACAAAATGACACAAAAAAAATCGGTAACGAATTACTTCGAAACCGATTGTAGTTTTTTGGATTGAATCAAAAGTTTACGCTATCCTCTTGTTCTACCTCCGATGTTAATGATTAAATCAATGATTGATTTTATTTATCTTTTAGCATTTAAATTGTTTACTTAATTGATGTAAATGTAATCGGCTATAATTGACATTTTACTATCAGTCAACAAACTACGGAAATTTGTTGAGGAATGGGACAAAGCGTTCAATGAGCTAATTCAAAATCTGACGATTCCAATCATAAATAAGCCGATCTGATTATTCGAGAAAAGAGAAAAAGGAGAAAAAAGAA
>Ga0181553_10003120_pt1 | contig 14441 bp, 16 predicted proteins | sample 011ome_17_FD_133753 | JGI IMG/M metagenome (GOLD analysis project Ga0181553, IMG submission 133753) | Coastal salt marsh microbial communities from the Groves Creek Marsh, Skidaway Island, Georgia - 011502XT metaG (megahit assembly) | ecosystem: Environmental > Aquatic > Marine > Intertidal...
GCTGATTTTGAAGCCGCTGTGATGGGTGCCATTTCAGGCATTTTTGCGGCCACTGGCCAGACCTGTATTGCTGGCTCGCGGCTGTTGGTGCAGCGCTCCATCCATGATCAGTTTGTGGCACGTCTTGTCGAGGTGGCGGGGGCAGCAACCATCGGCGACCCGATGTCGGTTGATACCCATGTTGGACCGGTGACAACGCCGCCACAATATCAAAAAATTCTCGATTATATTGCCATTGGCAAGGCCGAAGGGGCGCAATGCGTTCTTGGCGGTGAGCCATACAGCGGTGCTGGCGCCAAAGGCCAGCAATTTGTCCAGCCAACAATTTTCACTGGCGTTTCCAATGATATGCGGATCGCTCAGGAAGAGGTTTTTGGCCCGGTGTTGTCGGTTATCCCGTTTGATACAGAAGATGATGCGGTGCGCATTGGCAATGATATTGTCTATGGTCTTGCGGCGGGTGTCTGGACAAGTGATATCGGCCGGGCGTTACGCATGTCGGAACGGCTCAAAGCAGGCACGGTTTGGGTCAACACCTATCGCGCTGTCAGCTTTACCTCGCCATTTGGTGGGTATAAGCGCAGTGGTGAAGGCCGCGAAAGCGGGAAAGAGGCGATCAAGGAATTTTTGCAGGTCAAATCGGTCTGGATTGCCCAGCAAACAACCGCCGCCAATCCGTTTGTGATGCGCTAGGCTGGTTGTGACGGGGATGATGCAGGCGCGCTTTTGCGGCGTGCCGCCAGCCGCTGAATCACCGCTGGTTGCGGCGTCGTTACCGTGCCGTGAAAGCTGTCAATGACCGCGAAATCGGCTGGCAAGCTGGCCACCAATTCACCTTCACGCAGTAAAAAATCCGGGTTTGTGGGGCGCCCATAAGCGGCATTGCCAACAGCGAATGTCTCATAGGCCAGATAGCCCCCAGCCGCCACCAAATCAAATAGCGCCGGCAGTTTCGCACGGAACAGATAATTTGTCACAATAACCGCATCAAAGACTGTATCGGCAAATGGCCAGACGGCCGCCGATTCAAGGTCACATTGACAAACAGTGATGTTGGGATGTGCGGCAAGTCTGGCCAGCGCCGCGGCATTGCGGTCGACAGCAAGCACATCAAACCGCGTGGCCAGTGCCATGCTATGCCGGCCATAGCCGCAGGCAAAATCTAAAACACGCCCGCCATCCGGCCATGCCAGCGCCTGCTGCAACACCCATGGCGAGGGGGGTAGGTGCTGATGCGCTGCATTCATGCGGTGAAGAAATCTAACAAAGCGCGATAGGTTTCATCCGGGGCTTCTTCCGGCAGATAATGCCCGCCCGGAACAGCAAATCCGGACACATTCTCGGCCACATCGCGCCAGGCTGCCAACATGTCATATTTATTGCCAACCATTCCATCTGCACCCCATAACGCAAGCAGCGGCATCGTCAGCTTGCGGTCTGCATCGGCGGCGTCATGTTCGAGATCAATGCCGTTGGATGCGCGGTAATCCTCGCAACTGGCATGGATTGTCTGTGGATCGGAAAAACAGCGCAGATAGTCATCAAAGGCGTCATCGGTGATGGCATCCCGGTTTTTTCCCCAATGCCGCATTTTTCTTTCCAGAAAAAATTTTGGATCATGGCCAATCAATGTTTCCGGGAAGGGCGCTGGTTGGATCAGAAAAAACCAATGGTAATAGCGTGTGGCAAAATCCTTGTCGGTGGTGTCATACATCATAAGGGTGGGCGCGATATCAAGCACCGCCAGCTTGCGAACGGCGTCGGGATAATCGCGGGCCAGACGATGCGCCACGCGACCGCCGCGATCATGCCCGGCGACAAAAAACTGCTGATGCCCTAATTCGGTCATCACCGCCAGCATATCGGCAGCCATGGCGCGTTTCGAATAAACTGAATGATCCGCATTTGTGGCCGGCTTGTCACTGTCGCCATAGCCGCGCAAATCGGCAATAACAAGGCTAAAATCTTCTTTCAGCAAGGGCGCAATTTTATGCCACATATAGCCCGTCTGCGGATAGCCATGAAGCAGCAGTAAAGCCGGGCCAGAACCAGCGACGCGCAGCGCGATCTGCACGCCGTTATGGGTAATCTTGAGGGTTTTAAAATCTTTGGTAAACGGCATGTGTCACTCGTTTTTTCGGCGCCTGCTTTAGGTGCGGTTGTCCGCGCTAGGTTTCAATACTGCCAGATGCGTTGCAGCCCGGGATTGGTCTGATGGATCAGTCTAAAGAGGTTGATGCTGAGGTCAATGTCTCACTGATGACCGCCAGCCCGGCACAAAAACCATTTGTGATGTTTGTGATCGGCCTGGCGCCGCGCCTTAGGAAGCTGTCAGGCTGGCTGATATTTAATCTTTGCGCGATCTCTAAACCAGAAAAAATCCGGTGCAAATCGGTGAATTATCTCTATTCATGCAAAATGAACATTGGCATTTCCGCTTGAAACTGGTCAAGATTTGACCTGCATCATTCTGTCTTCATTATTTTATCTGTGAGAGCTATTTTATGGGAAAAGACCTGAAAAATTTCAGCCGCGTTGATTTATGCCATCAACCAACGCCGCTTGAGGAAATGCCTCGTTTGTCGGCGGCGCTTGATGGGCCAAAATTCTGGATAAAACGGGATGATTGTACCGGGCTTGCCACGGGTGGGAATAAAACCCGAAAACTGGAATTTTTGCTTGCTGATGCGCTGCAACAAGGGGCTGACATGCTGGTCACGCAAGGCGCTGTGCAATCCAATCATGTGCGGCAGACGGCTGCTGCTGCGTGTAAATTCGGGCTTGATTGCCATGCGCTGCTCGAGCGGCGTGTGCCAGACCGGGCGGCTGATTACGAAACAACAGGTAATGTTTTGTTTGACCATATTTTCGGCACGACCATCGAATTTCGTCCGCCGGGCCTCGATATGAATGCCGAAGCTCGCGCGGTGACTGAAAAATTTGCCGCCAATGGCCGCAAACCCTATTTTATTCCCGGTGGCGGGTCGAATGAAATCGGCGCGCTTGGCTATGTGTCGTGTGCCTATGAAATGTTAGCGCAATTTGACGCGCAGGGATTGGATGTTGGCTGGATTGTGCTGGCCAGCGGCAGTGCGGGGACGCATGCCGGGCTGCTGGCCGGGCTGCATGCGGCTGGCTCGGATATTCCGGTTATGGGGATCAGTGTGCGTCAACCGCGTGAACGACAGATCGCCGCTGTGCATAAGCTGGCCGCCGCGACCGCCGCACAACTGACCGATACACCGCTGAGCCTTGAAAAGACAGTGATCGATGATGGCTATGTTGGCGCGGGTTATGGGCTGCCGACTGAAGGCACCATTGCGGCTATTAATCTGATCGCCCGTAAAGAGGGGGTTTTGCTCGATCCGGTCTATTCGGCAAAGGGATTGGCTGGGATGATCGGACTGACCGAACAAAAGTTTTTTGACCGCCAGAAAGATGTTGTATTTCTGCATACAGGCGGTGCCGCGGCATTGTTTGCGTATGGAAATCAGCTTGCCAGCGGGTAACATTGCCAGTGGGTAAGAAGATCACACATGTTTGGGTGATGGCCCAAGGCAATGGCGCTATCGATCGGTGCCATGATGCTTGACCCTGTCCTGTAGGGCGGTAAAGAATAGCGTATGGTGATCAGATCTTTATTGTGGCTGCTTGAAGCCAGCGGACGGCGGGCGCGTATGTTATTGCCGCTTGGCGTTGTGGTGGCATTTTTTATGCCGGAGACAGGTGGAGTGTTTAAACCTGCGGCGCCTTTTCTTCTTGCTTTGCTTGTCAGTGCGGCGATGGTGCGGCTGGATATTGCCGCGGTGCTGAAAGACGCAATCAAGCCACGCCGCTTGTTACGCAAAGGCTTTTTGGCGCTGCTGTTACTGCTGGCGACACCCTATTGTCTCTATCACCTTGCCGCTATTGCCAATTTGTCCGAGCCGTTGCGCGCATTGATCACATGGTATGCGGTATCGCCGCCGATTGGCACCACCATCTGGATGTGTGTGTTTTTGGGTTTTTCGGCGCCGATTGCGATGGAAATTGTGTTGCTGACCAATTTACTGGCACCTTTTACCGGGCCATTTATCGGTGAATTATTGCTTGGCACAGCGGTGCCGTTGTCGGTGGTGACCCTATCCTTTCGACTGGGTGCCATTTTATTTGGTGGTGTTTTGGTGGCACTGGTCGCGAAATGGTGGCTGGGCGAGAGCCGGATAGACGCCAATCGTGGCCGCTTGGACGGCATTGCGACCTTGCTGATGCTGGCCTTTTTATTGCCGGTTTTTGATGGGGTGAGTGCGATGGTATTTGCCGCACCTTTGCTGGCACTTGGCCTCGCCGGGCTGGCTACAGCACTGAATTTTGGTCATCAGGCCAGCATCTTTCTTGGCGGCCGGCTGTTCGCCGCGCTCCGCCGCCAATCAAGCCTGCCAGATGGCACAAGATCCGTCGCAGTGGTATCGGGCAACCGCAATCTTGGGTTGTATTTTGCAGCTTTGCCAGCCGATCCGTTATTTTCCCTATTTGTCGCTGCCTATCAAATTCCGATTTATCTGACGCCAATGGTCGCTGGCTGGTTTGGCGATCGGGCTGAACGGGCTGACCGGAAACATCACCGCGGCAACTCTGCCGGGCGCTGAAGTGATCTGCCAGAAAAGGGTTTTTTCGTTCAAAACCGGTTTTTGGCTGTTGTTTGATTATTTGCCGCCTATACTGCATATCCGATGTCGACATCCGAACCAGTTGCCCTGACAGCACCGCAAATACGCCGTATCGCCGCGATTGACGCGTTGCGCGCGCCGGCCTATGCGCTTGGCGCAACCATGGCTGGTTTTGCAACCATCGCGCGTGAAGCTGGATTTGATGTCTGGATGACAATTTCAACCTCGGCACTGGTATGGGGCATGCCGGGGCAGGTGGCATTTGCCAGCCTTTATTCGGCCGGGGCGTCGCTGTTTATCATCTTCGTGGCGGTTAGTCTTGCGAATATGCGGATGTTGCTGATGGTGGTCTCGGCGGCTGATATGATGCATTTGCATCTGCACCAGCTGCCTTTGTGGCGGCGCGTTGTGCTGATGCAGTTTCTGGCGATCACCAGTTGGGCGCATCTGGCCGTTGCCAAAGGTATTTATCCGCGCCATTTGTTGATGCCCTATTTTCAGGGGTTTTCGCTGACCTTGTTTGCTTTTGGCATGTTTGGCACGGTTTTTGGCTATTTTTTGCCTGATATGGTGCCGCCTGATCTGTTGCAGATTATCATTTTTATCACCCCGATTTATATTTTTCTGCTGATCGCAACAGCGCGCCAGAAAGCCAATCGGCTGGCGGTGTTGTTTGGCGGATTGTTATGTCCGCTGCTCTATCCCATGGCTGGGGAGTGGAGCATTTTACTGGCTGGCATGATCGGTGGCACGCTGGCGATTGCTTATGCCCGTTATATTGCCAAATGGCATCTGCAACAGGATGAGTGAGCGATGAGTGAGTACGGATTTTGGGATTCCTGGCTGGCGGTGTTTTTAGCCGCCGTTGGTACATTCATCTGGCGCTTTGCCGGGGTTGTTCTGGCGTCAAAAATTCCGCCGCACAGCCTGCTGATGGATTGGGTCAATACCATGGCCTATGCGATGGTTGCCGGCGTGCTGATGTTGATGCTGGTATATCCAACAGGTATTTTGGCGGCAAGTGGACTGGATGACCGTTTATTGGGTTTGGTGACCGGCGTTGCGGCGATGATGCTGAGCAAACGCATCATTCTGTCACTGCTGTGTGGCATTTTGATGTTTGCGGCATCGCTGCATCTGTTTTGACGAAAAGATTTAGGCTGCGGCAGTTGGGCGGCGACAGATGAGCTGCAACAGGCCCGCCACAGCATCAAAATGGCAGGCTGTTTCCCTGAAAATCCTCAAAAATACCGGTTCTATCGAGGGTTAAGGCATCGAATCGTTGCAATAAGCCAGCCGCGCTGTCGCTTGGCGAGACGCTGGCTTGCGGCCCTCCCATGTCGGTGCGCACCCATCCCGGATGGAACGCCCCAACAGCGACAGCTTGCGGTGCCAATTCAACCGCCATGCTGCGCGCCAGATTTGTTGCGGCCGCCTTTGATGCGCGGTAAATCGGTGCATTACTGCTGGCCAGTTCCTGGCTGCCCATGATCGATGAGATGACGGCGATCTTGCCCGGCGTCCCGTCTAACAGATGCGGCAGAAATGATCGTGCGGTTAAAAACACGCCGGCAATATTGGTCATCAACACATTTTCGATGGTGGCGATGTTATGCGCCGGATCCTGTAAGCCGCCATAGCTGTTTAACGCCCCGGCGTTACACACCAAAATATCAATTGATCGGCGCATGCCAGCGGCAATCTGTTTCATGTCGGTTTCGGCGGTTACATCCAGACCTAACACCGTTATCGTGTCATGCTGCCTTGCCAGCGCCACCAGATCAGGTGACTCCAGCGCGTTTCGGGTGCAGGCAATGACAGTGTCACCACGGGCTGTTGCCTGCCGCGTCATTTCCAGCCCGATGCCGCGATTGGCACCGGTAATCAGCAGTGTTTTGCCCATGGATCAGCCCTCATTTCCGATAATTGAGGGGTCGAACGGTGGGCGGGAAAAAATCTCGCGCACCATTGGCGCAAAATGATCGAGCGAGAGACTCTGATAATGCGGGTCGAATGACATCTGATCCCAGCGCCCACAAAACCGTTCACAGCTATCAAACCATTTATGGGCGCGATAAATCTCCCGGGCATTTTTATCAACGCCCATCGCATCGCCATAATAATACATCTGAAACACGCCATGATGTTCAATAATCCAGGTGACTTCGCTGCGGACATAGGGGCGGATAATGGCCGCGGCAAGCTGTGAATGGTTCATCGGTGCCAGATCATCACCCAGATCATGAATCAGCGCGGCGACAATCATTTCGATATCGGCGCCATCACGCTCGGCGCGCGTCGCCGATTGCAAGGAATGTTCAAGCCGGCTGACCTGATAACCGGCCAGTGATTGTTCCAAATTTTTCAGTGCTGCCAATATGCGGTCTGGCAAATCTCTGACAAAATCATCCTCAAGCCTGTTCAAAAGCTGATAATCAGCTGCGTTGCCCTCATCCATGCGCCGAAAACTGACCTGCTGCATCATGCATCCTTACAAAATTTTTTTGTTTTGAGATATTTGACAAGCATACTCGCCAATTTCGGCGTGGGCTGTCCAGTGCATTTTTCACTCTGGCCGTTATTGGATGGCGTCGCCGGCCAAAAAAAATAGGCAGATAAAGCGCCACTACCATGATCTCGCAGCGCATCCACAACCATATCCTGATACCGTGTGATGTTATCTAGATTTATCTTACGAGCCACCGGTTTGGTTGTGATATTTTCTATGTGAATGGCGTTGGATTTCACTCTTATTTCGGCTACAGTAAAACCGTAAGTACTGAGCTTAATGGCAATGATTTCATCAGCGCCTTTGCCGAAAGGGCGAAGGGATTAGGTAAATTTGTAAGCGTTTTAACTATCCGCAGCTTTTAATCCCAAATTAGAATTTTATCTACGTTGGTATGATATTGTCTGACGTGTCCGGGTTATGTACTGTCCGTTGCCCTGATGTAGGAGTTGATATGGATCGTCTAGAAATTCTGATCGACAAGCTGCTGTTTTACGTGCCAACCGATTTGCCATTTCTGGCGAGTTTGATGATGCGCGAGGAAGGGCGCTATATCATTTTCGGTTTTGTTGTTGTGGTCGCATTGTTGCTGGTCTGGCTGTTGTTGCTGCTGTTGCAGATGATGTTTGCTAAAGATCAGCGCATAAGCGCTGCTGATAAAACCCCGCCAGTTGAACTGTCCAAAACAATCGATGCCCAAGCGGCAGACGAAACAAACAGTGGTCAGGGGTTCAGCTTTTTTAAAAAAGAGCCGGATACCGGGTTGGAAGCGGCAGGCGAAGATGCCGCGCTGAAGGCCATCGAGCAGGAGATGCTGGCGGTGCGGCAGTTGTACAGCAATGGGCATCTGATCAAAGAGGTATATGTCAGCGAGACGCACCGGCTTTATGAAAAGGCGCGGACACTCAAAACCAGCCAGCCGGGCTAACCGTCCGGCCGGCCTGTTGGTCGCGCCGCCGTTAAACCCGCAGAGCTGGCTGAGGTAAACGGCTTTTTTTATGGTGGCTGTGGATTAGGGCTGGTCAACGCAGCTGCTGCGCATGGTGGTTTTATGCCGGTCGAGGGCGGCAATATGGCGCGTCTATGGTTTGCCAGAAACCGGAATGACGCATGACACGGGTACTATGCCAGCACTGACGGTTTTGGGAAGCTGTAAATGCCGGTTCACACACAAAATCAAAAGAAGGTCGCTGTCGACGCAACGCGCCAACCCCGCATGACAGGCCGGAATATACCGCGACCCACTGGCCAGCGACATTTGACAATGACTGGTGCGGTGATGGGTTGTTGCAAGTCGATAAACCGTTGGCGGTAACGGGCTGGCGTGAATAAAATGTCACAAACAGATAAAACAGATGGTCAATGAAACCATCTGTGATGTATTATTTGGTTGTTATGGCATTCTGTTTGCTTATACCAAAGCATATTGATTTGTCTTTACGGGTTGTTTTGGCTTTGTCTTTTTTGGTAAAGGCTGACAACATGCAGCAAATATGCCGCTTTGGGCATGGAAATTATGGGTAGACATGCGAACACACGAAGCAAAAGCGATATGTGTTGGGAATATAAAGGGCGGTGTTGGCAAAAGCACGATTGCTGTCTATCTGTCTGATTTTCTGCGGCATCGTTTTAAGCGCCGCAATGTCGTGACATTGGATACAGACCCGCAGGGCACGGCTTTTGAGTTGCTTGAACCGGGCAGTGAGGTTGGCAGCGTCCAGCATCTGCCGGTTGGCGACCGTTACGACGGTGTTAATATGACCGTGCTTGACAGTGTTTTGCGGCACAATCGCGGGCAGGATAACCATATCACCATCATTGATACCGGGGCCGGCAAACTCGGCCGTTTCTGGCAGATGGTGATGCTTTGCGATACCTTGCTGGTGCCAACCTCAATGTCCTGGACAGATTTGCGGCCGACCATTGATTTCATTAAAGAAATTGATGAAAGAAAAGACGAACAAAATAGCATTCTGCCGCATGTGATCGTTGTCCCCAACCGGGTATCACCGCAACAGCGCAATTTTGCCTCACTTTCTGAAGCGCTTGCCGGTGTGAACGCCATTATGGCACCGCCAATTTCGGATCTCTCGGCCGCGCGGTCGCGCGATCAGGGGTTTGACGGGATGAAAGGCGTTGAAGGCACCCGTTTCTATTCGGAAATTGAACGGCTTGGCCAGTTTATTGTTGATTATGTTGTCAGTGGTGAGCTTGACCGGATTTATGCGGAATAGCCCACGCCCCGGACATCACCACCCTGCATGACCGCATCAGGTATGATGGCAGTCAATACATCAGACCCATAATTCAGACCCATAAATCAGACCTATCAATTAGGCGGGCGAGCCCAGCCGATGCGCCACCCATTTATGAAAATGATAGGTCGGGCCATCCATCACCGCAGAAAATTTACCGCCATCATAGGCGGGCGCGTGCCGGCCTTGCTGCATGCCTTCAACCACCTGAATATCTTCGGCAAATACGGTGCGCCACATGGCGCTGTTGGTGGCCCGCATATCGTCAAATGTGCTGTTTGTGACCTGTGGCGAGGTGTAATAAAGCTCGATCTGTTCGATGGTTTTTTCCGGCCCGTCAGGCGTCAGAATAATGGCAAAATAATGATCCCGATGGATGCCAAGCAAGACATTCGGGAACAACGCCAGATATTCGGCACCGCTATCCCATTTTGCCGATAATCCCTCAAAATTTGGGAATTTGCGTCCATCTGCGCTGATTTGCGGCGCATATACAATGGTGCCTTGCCCGGCGTAATTTGGCGCATCCATAATATTATAGTGATCTTCCAGCCGCGAATAGCTGTTCAGGCCGGGGTGAACAAATGGCAAATGATAGGATTCACAGTAATTTTCAACAGCCAGCTTCCAGTTGCAATTTAGGGTAAAGCCAAAGGATGAATCGGCGCCACCATGATAGATCGGTTGCTCAAATTCGCGCCAGCGGTCGATCAGCTCGGCGGCGTAATCGTCAAATGCGGCTGCAGTGCCACTTATATTCACAAAAACAACATCATGCCAGACATGCGTGCGCACCGCGTTGAGCGGGTAGTCGCAATGTTTTACCGATGGATGTTGATGAATGTCAGGGCCGCCAACATGCGGGGTTTTGCGCAAGCCACCGTCCAGATCATACGCCCAGGAATGATAGGGACAGGTGATCGGCCCGCGTAATTGCTGGGCTGTATCGACGAGAATCATGCCGCGGTGACGACAGACATTGTGGAACACATTAATTTTGCCCGCCTGATTGCGCACAATTAACAGTGGCAATCCGGCAAAATTCACCGGTTTCACACAGCCAGCCTGCGGCACATCTTTGCCAAACCCAATCGCCACCCAGCTGTCACGAAATACTGTATCTTGTTCATGTTTATATAAAGCAGCATCAATGTAGCATGCGTTCGGCAAGCCATTCGCGGTTTCAATCGGGGCTTGTACATTGGCAAGATCAAGCATTTGTGCTCTCCTAATTTTGCTTTCGTCTGAGCCGCCAGATGCAGCCTGCTGGTTTGAGCATTCAGCGGTGATATAGGCGATGATGAGCTGTGCGTTGACGGTTTGTCTGTCTTGGCTGCGGCGTTTGGCGTCGCGTTTAAACAATGGGATTGGTCGATTATGACAGAAACAACGGGCAACAAACCGCCACAATATGCGGCAGATAAGCCGGGTATCTGTGCGGCGCGGATTCACCAAAAACTGGATAACAGATTTTATCAAAATGTCAGCGCGGCCGCATTTCCGATGACGCAGCTGCGCTACCGCAATGATGACGCGGCTGGTTCAATCGGCCTTGACCAGCTGGATGATGCGGCCTGGCTGTCACATTTTGGAAATTTTCAGCCATTTGCCGGCAGTTTTGAAAGCCCCCTGGCGCTGTGCTATCACGGCCATCAATTCGGCCATTATAACCCTGATCTGGGGGATGGGCGCGGTTTTCTTTTTGCCCAGTTTTATGATAACCGCAACCGGCTGATGGATCTGGGCACCAAGGGCAGTGGCACCACACCCTTTTCGCGTTCCGGCGATGGCCGGCTGACATTGAAAGGGGCGGTGCGTGAAATTCTGGCCACCGAAATGCTGCAGGCGCTTGGTGTTGAGACGTCGCGCACATTATCGGTCATTGAAACCGGCGAGTCATTGCAACGTCAGGATGAACCATCGCCAACACGTTCGGCTGTGCTTGTACGGCTGTCGCACAGCCATATCCGACTTGGCAGCTTTCAGCGACTGTTTTATCATGATGATGCGGATGGGATTGAGACATTAGCCCGCCATGTTGCGCGCCATTATTATGCCGCCCCCGAATATGGTGATGGTCAGGGTGCTGTTGTTGATGCCGACGCCGGGCTTGAAGATTTGCTGGCTGATCTGTTGCAAGCCATTGCCAGCCGCATTGCCGTCACCGCTGGCCAATGGATGGCAGCCGGCTTTGTGCATGGTGTGCTGAATACAGATAATTTCAATGTGACCGGCGAAAGCTTTGATTACGGGCCATGGCGCTTTTTGCCACAATTTGATGCCGGTCTGACAGCCGCCTATTTTGACCAGACCGGACGCTATGCCTATGGCAGACAGCCAGAAGCCGCCATGTGGGCGGTATGCCGTCTGGCCGATTGTTTCGTAAAACTGGTGCCAAAAAATATTTTGGAGGACAGGTTAGAGGGGTTTTACCAGCAGCTGGAAAAGGCATTGGCCAAAGCTGTGCAATATCGGCTTGGCATCACTTTTGCCGATGTTGATGATGAACGTGATGCGGTGCTGGCGCGTCAATTATTTACCGCCGCAAAAACCAGCGCCTATGGGTTTGACCAGATTTTTCATGATCTTTATGGTGGCACACCGCGCGCTGCCGGTTATCACGGCGATGAGTGGCAACCGCTGGTTGAAACGCTGTCCGACGCCAGTTTAATCCGGCCGGACGCGCTACAACATCCGCATTTTGGGCAATCGCGTGCGGTGTCGCTGACGATTGATGAGGTCGAGTCTGTATGGGCACCGATCGCGGCGCATGATGACTGGCAGCCGCTGGTGGAAAAGATTGTCGCTATGCGCAGCATGCGGGCCGCCTTGTCGGGCGAAACCGTCACCGATATGCCAAAAATCATCAGCGGCGCGCCACCGACAGCATAGTCGACCATGCGCCATTTTTGCCCCAGATAGGGGCCTCGGCTAAATCAGGCTTCATCGGCCGGCATGCCCCTGTTGATCACCTCGCGGAGGACAAAATTGCTTTCCATCCGCAACACATGCGGCAATGCCGATAAATCGGTGCTATGTATCCGGCCGAAATCATTTACATCCCGCGCCGCGACACGCAAAATATAATCATTCCCACCAGCGATCAGAAAACACGCCAGAACCTGTGGAATGCGCGACACAGCATCTTCAAACTCAGCCATCATTGCCGCAGATTGTCCGCGTAAGGTGATATGCATCAGCACCAGCACGTCATAGCCGATTTTGCCGGCATTGACATTGGCATGATACCCATCAATGACATGATTGGCCTCAAGCTGGGCGACGCGGCGCAAACAGGCAGATGCCGATAGCCCGACATGATTTGCCAGATCAATGTTTGAAATGCGCGCATTATCCTGTAGCGCTGCCAGAATTGACCGGTCAATACGATCCATGATTTTGCCCTTTTCAAAAATATGCATAATATTGCTAATAATATAATTATTACCGAATATTATTCAAAAATTTTGCCTTTATAAACAAGTAAAAAGTCAGAAATAGCGTTAAAATTCGAATATCATACGCTAACGTCATGCTGATGGCTGTGGTGTGTTTTCGAGCCTGCAAACCATCAAAATATCGCTTTCATGACGCATCATTTGAGGGAGACAGATAATGCTTATTGGGGTGCCAAAGGAAATAAAAACCCGCGAGTTTCGCGTTGGTCTTTTGCCAAGTTCAGTTGCCGAGCTTGTGCGTCGGGGTCATCAGGTGTTGGTGGAAACCGAGGCCGGGCAGGGTATCGGTGCGGATGATGCCGAATATAAAGCGGCAGGTGCCGAGATTGCATCATCTGCTGGCGATGTGTTTGCCAGGGCAGAGATGATCGTTAAGGTCAAAGAACCGCAGCCAAATGAGTGGGTGCAACTGTCATCAAAGCAGATTCTGTTCACCTATCTGCATCTGGCGGCGGATGCGCCGCAGGCTTTTGGGCTTGCCGAGTCAGGTTGTACGGCGATTGCTTATGAGACCATCACCGATGATGCTGGTGGTCTGCCATTGCTGGCACCGATGAGTGAGGTGGCTGGCCGGCTGGCGGTGATTGAGGGCGCCTCGCATCTAAAAGCCAATGCTGGCGGGCGCGGTATTCTGATTTCCGGCGTACCGGGAACGGCACCAGCCGATATTGTGGTCATTGGCGGCGGTGTCGTCGGGGTCAACGCCGCAAAGATGGCGGTTGGGTTGGGTGCGCGGGTTACCGTATTTGACCGGTCGGTGCCGCGACTGCGCTATCTATCCGATATTTTCGGCAATAGCATCACCACACGATATGCAAATAATGCGGTGCTGGCGGATGCGGTCAAACAGGCGGATATGGTAATTGGCGCGGTTTTGGTGCCGGGGGCGAGTGCGCCAAAACTGGTGAGCAAAGCAGAATTATCAACAATGAAGCCGGGTGCGGTTCTGGTTGATGTGGCGATTGATCAGGGGGGCTGCTTTGAGACCTCGCGTCCAACCACACATGATGACCCAACCTATATGGTCGATGGCATCGTGCATTACTGTGTGGCCAATATGCCGGGATCAGTGCCGCGCACCTCTTCAGAGGCGTTGAATAATGCAACCTTGCCGCATGTGATTGCGTTGGCTGATAAGGGTATCAAAGCGCTTGATGATGATCCGCATCTGGCAAATGGTTTGAATGTGACCGGCGGCAAGATTGTTTATCAGGCGGTGCTTGATGCGATCGGCGCGCCGCCAGCCGCTTAAATCAGACTGCATAAATCAAATGTTTTAGGGTGGCTGGCATGGCCACCCTAATCGCTTTGGCGATTGTTTGTGTGATCGGGTTTGGTGCTATGCTGGCCATCTGTCTGGCAGCTGGCGTATCAGTGTTAAAAAACCAGGTTTGAAATCAAAAAAAGGGTTGACCCGCGCCGCGCATTGGCAGATAACACGCCCTGTTCTGGCGTTCAGCCAAGACATCCTATCGCGCATCGCCGCATATTTAGGGGCCATAGCTCAGCTGGGAGAGCGCCTGCTTTGCAAGCAGGAGGTCGTCGGTTCGATCCCGTCTGGCTCCACCAA
>Ga0181553_10003124_pt1 | contig 14428 bp, 13 predicted proteins | sample 011ome_17_FD_133753 | JGI IMG/M metagenome (GOLD analysis project Ga0181553, IMG submission 133753) | Coastal salt marsh microbial communities from the Groves Creek Marsh, Skidaway Island, Georgia - 011502XT metaG (megahit assembly) | ecosystem: Environmental > Aquatic > Marine > Intertidal...
TATCTGGGAATAAAGTAAGTCCTAGAATAACAACAAAGACAGAATCATTGATTTTACTTAATGTTGGAACGAGTTCTTTCAGCCGTTTGGCACAGTTTTCAAATGTTTCTAGAAAAGTAGATAGCTATATTGTAGGAGATTTTAACTGGTTTGACGATTTGTCCGCAGCTGAAGAGATTGATGAAACAAAAATCATCTACCCCAGCATGAATTTTATTAGTGGCCTCGACAGTTCTGCTCTTCGATTCACGGAGACATTTATTAAAACCGAACGCGCAGAACCAAGCAAGTTTGGATTTCAAGCATACGATCAATTAACCTTTTTAGGCGGACTTTTTGCATCTAATGGTCGTTTGGATTTAAATGATTTACCAAACGCACGATACAACGGATTGATCAATACTTTTGAATTGAAAAAATCGCACACGCGTACTTTTATTAATCAAGGTATTCGTTTGATTAAAAACGAAAAGATTGAACTTGCCCCCGTTGAAGAGGACGAAACGACAAAATGATTTCGAGGCGACATCCCCGACATTACAATCAAGCCGTAAAAATTATTGAGGCTTACGATGGCAAAACACCATTTCCCATATACTTAAGCAATATTTTTAGGCAGAATAAAAATTGGGGAAGTAAGGACCGTAAATCCTACCGAGAACTTTGTTATTTGATTTTAAAAAACTTCCGACTATTTGAACATTCAGAGAATCCAATAGATTTACTACTTCAACTCGATTCAGATAGTTCTACATATGACTTAGAACCCTATTTGGATTTACATTCGTTTATTTCAGATACCTTTAATATAAACCAATTAGGTACATGGTTTCACCATATTCCACCCACTTTCTATTACTCCTGGGAATTTGATTCTAGTTTATTGAATTTACAAGCCCGTTTGTTACCCGATATTCAAACTTGGATATTCGAAAAACAACCAAGCTTAAATTCGTTAATTGAAAATGGTAAAGGCATAATACAAGACATAGCGAGTACTCAAGTCATACAGTATTATTCGAATTATTTTACATCAAAGAGAGTTTGGGATTGTTGCGCTGGGGCCGGTGGAAAAGCACTAATGATTGAGCATTTAACTTCTCCATCAGAATTAATTTGTAGCGATATTCGACCACAAATTTTAGAAAATCTAAAATCGCGTTTTGAACTCAACCGAAAAAAAACTCCACAACTCAGAGTAATCGACGTATCCAATAGCCCATTCGAAATTACAGATATCCAACCCGAAATTATTTTTGCAGATGTCCCATGCAGTGGAAGCGGCACATGGAGAAGGAATCCAGAAGTTTTAAAATACTTTGACGTTTCTAAAATAAACCATTTCAAACAACGTCAAAAACATATTCTTGGAACGCTCTCAACGATAGGTTCAGCAGAATACATCATTTATTGTACGTGTTCAATCTTCAAAGGAGAAAATGAAGAGGTTATTTCAGAGTTTTTAAAAGAAAATTCGCAATTCCGCTGCGAAAGCATGATGTATCACGGTGAAATAGATGATACGGAAAATGTCCGTGGTGATTATTTATTCAGTGCTTTATTAAAGCGCCTGTAAATTAATAAGCCCATTTAACATAAATGGCGCCCCAGGTAAATCCACCACCAAATACACTCAGAATAAGGTTATCCCCTTTTTTGAATTTAGATTCGAAATCCCACAACAACAAGGGAAGCGTTCCTGCCGTTGTGTTGCCATACTTTTGTATGTTAATCAACACTTTAGAGGCATCTAATCCCATGCGATTGGCAGTTGCATCGATAATTCGAAGATTTGCTTGATGTGGAACCAACCAATCAACATCATCCGATGTCAATCCATTTCTGGTCATAACATCATAACTCACATCTGCCATGTTGGTAACGGCAAATTTAAAAACTGTTTTACCTTCTTGATACACATAATGCTGACGTGCATCAATAGTTTCATGAGTTGGAGGCATTAAAGAGCCACCTGCTGGTTGTACTAAAAATTCGCGGCCACTGCCATCCGAGTGAAGTTTAGCATCTATGATGCCCACATCTTCATTTGTTGGTTCTAATAAGACACATCCTCCACCATCTCCGAAAATAATACATGTATTACGGTCTGTATAATCAATAATGGCAGACATTTTATCAACCCCAACAACTATCACTTTTTTGTGGGTACCTGATTCTATGAATTTCGCTCCTGTTTGTAAGGCATACAGAAAACCTGAACAAGCAGCTGCTACATCATAACCCCAAGCATTTTTTGCACCAATTTTATCGGCGACGATATTCGCTGTAGCTGGAAAAACGTGATCACCAGTTATAGTAGCACAAATAATTAAATCAATTTCAAGAGGATCTATATTATTTTTTTCAAGCATTGGCATTATAGCACGAACGGCCATGTCAGAAGTGGCTTTACCCTCTTCTTTCAAGATATGGCGCTCTACTATACCAGTACGTGTACGAATCCATTCATCACTTGTATCAACAAGTTTTTCCAAGTCGGCATTGGTCAACACCGTTTCAGGAACATACCCACCAACGGCGGTTATTGCAGCATTAATTTTATCCATTGTTTTGGTCTGCGTTTTTCGAACGCAAAATTGAAAAAGCTTCACCCACCTTAGAGCAGAAGTCCGATTCGATTGAATTCTTTACCAATTCAACCATTTTAACAAAAGTAGGTGCTTTAGAAATCCCGTGACCCACAACAACTGGCGCCTTCACACCTAAGATCAAACCACCACCGTGATTCTTAAAATTCAAAGTATCCAAGAAATCATCTTGCACACCTCTTTTAACAAGTGTATAATAGAATCCTTCTATAATTTTTACCATTACATTCCCAGTAAAACCGTCACAAACTAATATATCGTGTTTATCACTGAAAATTTCTCGACCTTCAATGTTTCCGATAAAATCAATTTGTTGGGTATTGCGCAGTAATTGGTTTGCCGCGCGGGACAAAATACTTCCTTTTTCGTCTTCCTCACCTATATTTACCAATCCAACTTTAGGGTTTGATATTTTCAAAATGGCCTCTGCGTATATACTACCTAACAATGCAAATTGCTGCAAATGTTCGGGCTTATTATCCGCATTGGCACCTACATCTAACACAATACCATGATTGCCGGATGGTTTAGGCACGGTTGTAAGAAGTGAAGGTCGGTCAACACCCTCGATGGACTTGAGTATTTGAATGGAACCAACCAGCATAGCTCCGGTGTTTCCAGCACTTAGGAAACCCTGAATTTGACCGGCGGCTAAATCCACAAATCCTCTAAAAATAGAAGAGTCTCTTTTAGATGCAATAGCCTTAACAGGATGCTCTCCCATTTCAATCGTTTCAGTACAATGAACGATTGTCATTCCATCTAAAGATTGAGATTCAGATGCTGCTATATCTTTAATGATTTTCTCATCGCCGTATAGAACAATCTGAACATCGGGGAACGCATTTTTCGATAGGCTGGCTCCCTTAATGGCTTCAAGTGGAGCGTAATCTCCACCCATTGCATCAATACCTATTTTTATCATTTAATTAATCTTCGTTACGACCTTTCATCACCTTAACCCCACGGTACATACCCGTTTCAAGATTAACACGATGGTATAAAGATACATCACCAGTAACAGGGTCAGCAATCATTGGACGTACTATCAATTTGTCGTGTGTACGACGCTTATCTCTACGTGTTTTGGAAATTTTTCGTTTAGGATGTGCCATAATGAATACGTTTTATTTCTCTTTATTGTTTAATAGTTTTTTTAGTTCTTCCCATCTCGGGTCAATTTCGTTTCCATCACTTTTTGCCTCTTCTAAGGAATCAATTTTATCCAACATTTCAGGATTACATTCATTATCTTCAACATCATCACAGCGTTTAACCATTGGTATTTCGGTTATAAAACTCTGATAAATAGATTCAGAAATGTTAATCTTAAATTGTGAACCGGAAAGATAAAAAACATCTAAGTTTACTTCCTGTGCCTCATCTATCTTTTCTTCAATTGAATTCAAATGATAAATTGATTTGAAGTTGTTTTCTACAGGATAGGTTACATCCGATAGACAACGATCGCAAATGAGATCTATAGTACCCGTTCCTTCAATATCTACCTGAAGTAAATTATCGAATTTATTCATGACGGCCTTTACAGAAATCGAAGCATTTTTTACTTCCTGATTCTTAAAAAAGTCAAAGAACGATCCGTTTAATTGGTATTCAAATTGGTGAATTCCATTTTTAAGCTTTACAAACTCAATGTCGAATTCTTCCATCATTTAGCACCTATAAACAAACGAAGGGCAAAGATACGAAAAATCATTTACAACTTTTGCAAGCCTCAATAAAAATCAAAGACAAACACAAGTTGTTCACTTTATTGGAAAATCACGGTATTCCCAACTATCAAATTCCATTAAAATAAAAAAGGCCATTCGTGAGAATGGCCTTTTTTATTATTGGGATCATTTTTAGTACTCCCAAAGATCATGTTCAAAAATGAACAAATCGTTTTTGATTTTTTCAGCTTCCAAAAGCGTTGCCACCTTATCGTCTTTAAACTCCGTTTTTGACGAAATATATAAATCATCCCAATCGGTTTGTTTTACGATATAACTGTCAAACAAACGGTGTAAGTTGATATGCTGATCCCAATTTAAACGCATTGCATCGTTGTAACGATTGAAAACTTGTGATTTTGTCAATGTCGGACGACAATCATCCATTTTCAACCAAAACGGCTTGCTCTCTCCTACCATTTCCTTTTTGGTTGTTCCATCAGGCTGAGGTGCATCAATAAATTCAGGTTTAACTGGTGCTATTCCAATTATAATAGGCTTTAATTCACCATGCTTATAATCAAAAATCCAATCTTCCATGATTTCAAATTTGTTGATGTTATTCCATTTGAACATTACTACAATTGTACTGTCCACATAGTCATCACCCGTTGCTTCAGCCGGATCAACACCAGGAAGTAATACAGGAACTTTATCCAAACTAGACGTTATTTCCAATATTTGCTCAGGCGTTATGATACGATTAAATGAATCATTGGCATATGCTCTAGCCAAACCTTTAGTTCCCAATTCCCAAAATACCTGGGTAATAGGGCTACGAGGCCAAGTCCAAGACTTATTTATCTTTTGTCTTAAATCTATGATTCTCCAAATACGACGACGGAATTTAATATCTGCTTGACGCAAATAAGGTCTACGTATAAGAAGGGAATCACCTTGATGCAACGAAATATTGGTATCTGAATTTACGTACTCAGGCTCAAAATGAGGCTGAGGAGCATCGTCATAGTGCGTACCAATGGCTTCGATTACAATTTTAGGCTTGGTTGCAGGAGCAGCCCCCTTCTCAGAGGAAGAACCTAAATCAACCGATTGAGCACTATTATCGTTGGATGAACTAGACCCATCGTCATCGCCCCAACCGCCCCACTGTGCATTCAATGCCAGCGTAGAACCTAAAATTAGAGTTAAACAAAATTTACGTATCATTTGAGATCTTTTATTTATCATTATTTTACTTGTGCACTTGCGTTATCTAGCAAACGCTCGGTTCCGTCAGGACCAACAGCTGTAATATCTGTAAAGGTCATCAAATCACCAGGACCCAATTGATCCAAAATTGCTTTGATAGGACTTAAATCAGCACTGTTACTCTTAGCAAATTTTGGTCCGTTGGTTCTACGACCAACCGCCATGAATTTGTATCCAGTCACACGGAATCTAACGCCTTCATAAACGAAACCATCAAGAATTGCTGTTGCTGCTTTTTGATATTTTAAGGCATTCGCATTAACAGAACCTTTAAATTCTACACCACCACAACGGAAGCGAGGATCGGGAACTCGGTTAACTTTGAATACTTTTTCACCCATGCTCTTAACACGACCATCGGACAATTTAACAGCTACTTGAATCTTTACTTTCGCATCGGTTCTCTTAGCAATAGACACTTTATATCTACCTTTTGAACCTATGATTTTAGCAGAAGTAGCACCACCTTTTTCGTTAACAATACGTACCAAGTAATTGCTTGGATCAATACCACCAACAGAAATAGAAACTGGATTTTCCAAACCTACATAGAATACTGCTAAAGCATCCGCCGAAATCGCAGCTGAAGGAGCAAAAGCGGTAAATTCTGCTTTACCCACTTTAATTTCTTCTCCTCCGCCTGGCTTAGGAACAGAGATTTTTACGTCCAAATTATTTGTTCCTGGGCTTTGTGGAGTAACCTTATATTTACCAACACCCGCTTCTACCGGAATACTGTTACCGTTCACAAACACTTTCATGTCTGCTTTTGAATTGTAAGCAGCCAATAAAATATCCGCTTCGTAAGTTTGACCCGTAACAACAGCACCTGTTTTAGCTGCAACTACAGGAATAATAGCATCAAATTTGAAATCCGCTGCACTTACTGATTCTGCTAATGTTTGACATACCTCAGATTCAAGTAATTTAGCGTCATTTTCAACCTTAGAAAGTATGGCAAAAACCGCGGCTAATGGTGTACTGTGGAAGTAAACTTCTGACCAGTTCAACATTTTACCTTCTTTGTCTTTGATTTTTTCAGACTTGTTTGAGAATGGATCTTTAACAAGACCTGCAACCAACGAAGTCTTTTGAGAGAGCTCCGTCATTTTGCTCTTTAAGAAAGAACGTGTTTCCGCATTCTTACCCAAGTTGGTATCGCTTTGTGCAACTTTTAAGATATTTAATAGTTTAACACGAGCGTCGTTGATAGACAATTCCAAATCTTTACCACGCTTACCCGCCAATTCTTCATTGAAGTAACGAACGTGATCATCTAAATTATCACCTGCCTTTAATTCAGGCATTTCACCAATTTTAGTTTCAGCCCAAGGGTACTGTTTGAAGAATTTGTAATCCTTTTTTTCTTCATCCTTAATACTGAATGCTTCTTCTGGTTTGATATTTTTATCGTTGGGATCTATCGCACCTTGCGAATAACGCAAAAGGTGGGTTTTGATCTCGTGAATATTATTAATAAAGTCGGAAGTTACTTGGTTTGCATTATTGCAATAAGTCAATGCTGCTTTTGCTGCTTGATTATCACCCGCAATCTTTTGAAGCTGAGAAACCATTTGCACCGTTTTAACTTCGATGTTGGCCGTTGACTTCTTTAAAGAGTTATCAATTACGGTAAATGCAAGCAAGATTTCCTTTGTCACGTTCAACGCCAAAAGCGCTGTCAACACGAGATACATCATGTTGATCATCTTCTGACGTGGACTTACTTTTCCTCCTGCCATGTTTACTTATTTATAGTTTAAAATTCGAGATTTAACAAAAATTAACGATTTCCTCCCATAGCACTCAACATGTTTCCGTAGATGTTGTTGAGGTTAGCAAGGTTCTTGTTCAAATCTGAAATTTCATCTTTGAACTGAGCTGTAGCTGCTTCTGATTCACTTAAATTGTTCATCACGTTCGACAAAGAACTTGAGAACGAACCTAAAGAATCTGAAACTACTGCACTGCTGTTTGCAATGCTACCCATGTTTTGAGTCGCTTTGTTTGTAGCATCTACGTATTCATTAGTAGCAACCGCCGCATTTGAAAGTGAAGACATCTCTTTCACGTTTGTGCTTAATGATTGTAAACCCGTTCCTAAGCTTTGAATCAATTCAGGACCAACTTTAGCTTGAGACAAAAGAGAATCTAATTGCTGGCTAACACTTCCAGTAGAACCTGATTTTTTGCTTGGCTCACCACCAGCTAATTCAGGATATACCAATGACCAATCTGGCTCTTGGTGAACTGGTTCAAATGCAGAAATCATAAAGATAGCCGCCTCTGTAAGAAGTCCAACAGAAAGCATCGCGTTTGCTCCAGGAAGGTGAAGGATTTTGAAAAGTGCTCCCACAATTACGATTGCCGCACCAAAACCATAGATGAAATTCATGGTCTTTTTCCACTTTTTCGATTCAAAAAAACTTTTGCTCATGTTTGATTAATTTAGTTTGTTTTATTGTTGTTTAGTTTTGTTTGTTTTCTATTGAATTATTTAGAATCTTGGTTAGAACGCCCGATGTAGCTTTGTACACAACGGAATCCAACATAAGATTTACTGGTATCCTGGTATTCGTAAGTACGCGCACCACATTCGATGTAGTAGGCAACGTCTTTCCAACTTCCACCACGAATTACCTTACGCTTACGAGAGATAGGAACATTCATTATTTCTTGTTGTTCTTTCGCGTCTTCAGAGTGCTCTTTAATGTAGATATCGTAGTTACCATTCAAATCATGCACAAATGAGTTATTGGTTTCATCCCATGCAGTAGACGTCCATTCTGAAACGTTTCCTGACATATTGTACAAACCAAAATCATTTGGGAAATAACTATCTACACGAACCGGATATACACCACCGTCGCTTGCTCCATAATCTCCGCGCATTGGCTTGAAGTTAGCCAACATACAACCTTTTGAGTTACGCGCATATGGACCACCCCAAGGAAAACGGTTTCCAATACGACCGCCTCTTGCCGCATATTCCCATTCGTATTCGGTTGGCAATCTGAAATCTTCAGTATTTGGAAGACCTATACGATTCCAATAGCTTTCTTTCAAATGAGTTCTCCAGTGACAAAATGCACGAGCTTGAGCCCAGTTTACACCTACAACAGGATAATCATCGTAACGTGGATGCCAGAAATACTGACGTGCCATTGGTTCGTTGTACGAATACGTGAAATCACGTATCCAACATAATGTATCTGGATAAACCAAAACATCCTCGTCTACTAAGAAACGCTCACGATTCATAGCGTTGTATTTATCGCGATCTATATTAGCCGCTAGAGCTAAATCCTGCCATTGGTAATGGTATTTCAACTTACGCGTATCGATTTGACGCTTGAAACGGAAACGCTCAGCACCTTGATAATCCATACGGCGGTATAAAATCTCGTCAAAATTGTCACCATTTTTACTGCGATACTTTTTATCTAAAGGCTCGTCGTAATTGATATACTTAATTGGATTACCTTCATTGTCGAACGCATTTGGATCGTATTCTAAATCATCTGGATCGTCAACACGAGACGTAAACAAAGCAACCCCAGCTTCAGGAGGAACTGGCTTCTTAGCCAATTCAAGATGAACACCACCACCGGTTTCTTCATCAAGAATCGCTCTCGCTAAAGAGTCAATAACGTGATGTACGAACTGACGGTACTCGTTATTGGTAATTTCTGTTTCATCCATCCAGAAACCTGTAACAGTCATTTGTTTGTTAGGTTCTAGATACGACTGGAATACGTCTTGAGTTCCTTGACCTGTGTGGAAAGTTCCCGTTCTCACGTAAACCATCCCAGGAGGTTGCGGATGCAACCAAGGGCTTCTGCCTTGTACACCGATCAAATCACCGGTATCGCTAGGACAACCAGCGAAAAACACGGCAACCGTAGCCATAGCAAACAACCTCAGCGCAGGGCTCGCGGTTAAGGCCTTTGGCATTTTCAATGCTCCTTTCTTAGCGATGAAATCCATCAATTGGTTTCTCATTGTAATTTTATTTCGTTTCAAGTATAATTCTTGTGAAGTTGCAAAAATATGGAAAGATGTCAATTTTCCAATATTTTTGGCTTTCACCTTTTAAATAACGTTATCGATAAATGTTTATTGTATGTGGATAAACTTTTTTTATTAATCTTTCAATGGATCGCGTACCATCCAACGTGGGTGGCGATAAATTTTAGGTGGTCTATCCGGTAATGTGAAGTTGAAACAATAGTTAACTTGTAATTCATGTGTTCCATAGCTAGCACGGTTTATTCTAGAAAGAGTAATATCATAAGAATAACCCACACGTAATGTTTGTTGTTGTCCAGCTGCGTTGCCTGGAATAGGAGGATAATATCCTATCATAATACTCAACGCATCCATTCCTGCTATATAAGAACGAAGATTCAAACCGGCAGCATACAAATCGTTGTAGGTCACCATTCCTTGTAAATCCAATTCGGGTTTAATAAAACCACCGTTCTCTCCCATTGCCGATTTTAATAAAAATGCAGGCTCAAGGCGCAATGATGGATTTCCTAGGAATTGTTCCATTTTGAGTCCTCCCGAAACATATAAATTTTGGGTAGTTGCCATTTTAACGACGTTGCTTCCTCCAGTGGAGTATTCAAATTCAGTTGGCAATAGATTTGTCATGCTAATTCCTCCCCAAACACCATCCATAACATTCGGGTTCATGTAATAAACACCTGTTCCAAAGTTTATTTTGGTGTCTCCAGTCAATCCGGTTGGAATATTGGGATCATTAGGATCGTGATAACGCAATTTCGAACCATCCAATTGTTTGGTTAGAGATGTTAACTCAAAACCAACACGAATGCTGGATCCATCAGGCAGCGCGTAAGCACCGGCGATTCCACCTCTAAAGAAGGTTGAGCTCTCATAGCCTAATTGATCCGATATAAATGAAGCATAAGCTCCACCCACATTTACTTTCTCATCTTTTATTTTCAAGCGAATTGGTGCTGAAAATCCAACCCCAGTTGTTCTCGGGTTAACACCTCTAACGGTTTCACCGGTTGCGGGGAAACCATTACCTTGAGTACCTATCAATGGCGACTCATCGCGATAACCCAACCACTGCTGGTGGTTAATAGCATTTAAACAAAAATTATCGGATGCTCCTGCATAAGCCGGATTGTACAATAATTTATTGTAGGTAAAATGCGTGTAGGAAGGGTCTTGTTGTGCCTGCAACTGTATAGATGCAAATCCAAGTAAAACCCAAGCTGCTAAAGCTTTTCTACTCACTAATGTCGGTGTCATACATTTCAATTCAGAACAAATATGCTGCAATTATCCAATAATCGCAAATAAATTTGTGTTCATCGATTAAACCTCTTCCCTTTTGATTATTGGACTTTTAGAACAAATTGAAAGACAAAAAAATGGCCAATAACCATATAAAAGTTATTAATAATCAATCACTTAATTTTAAAAACACTTAGTTAAATGTGTTAGAATTCCTTCGTATTTATCAATTCGTGGATAAACTCCCTAAAAAAGTGGATAGTGTCTATTAAATAATCCACCATATTTGTAGACACTAAATTCTAAATATATGCCTAACATATTGGTAATAGACGACGAAGCTCCGATTCGCGAAACGCTAAAGGAGATACTTGAATACGAAAACTTCGATGTAACGCTCGCAGAAAACGGAGAAAAGGGTTGGCAGTTGATACAAAAAAATGATTTTGACGTGATATTGTGTGACGTCAAAATGCCGGGTATAGATGGTGTTGAACTACTTGAACGCGTACAAGCCGTCAAGCCTGAAATTCCAATGGTAATGATTTCAGGTCATGGTAATGTTGAAATGGCCATAGAAAGCACCAAAAAAGGAGCCTTTGACTTCATTACGAAACCACCCGACTTAAATCGTCTGCTTATTACCTTACGTAATGCCATTGATCGGAACAATTTGGTCGTAGAAACGACGCATTTGAAACGGAAGGTTGCAAAAACGTTTGATATCATTGGCGAAACCCCTGCTATTACCAAAATCAAAGATACCATCGAAAAAGTAGCACCTACAGAAGCCCGAGTTCTGATTACAGGTGAGAATGGTACCGGTAAAGAATTGGTTGCCCGTTGGCTGCATGAAAGAAGCACAAGAGCGAATCAATCTCTTGTTGAAGTCAATTGTGCATCTATTCCAACGGAACTTATCGAAAGTGAATTATTCGGACACGAGAAAGGCAGTTTTACTTCGGCGATAAAACAACGAATAGGTAAATTTGAACAAGCACATGGTGGCACCTTGTTTTTGGATGAAATTGGAGATATGAGTATGGCCGCACAAGCAAAGGTGCTTCGTGCCATTCAAGAAGGTCGGATTTCTCGTGTTGGTGGCGACAAAGAAATTAAAGTTGACGTTCGGATAGTTGCGGCTACCAATAAAAATCTTTTGGAAGAAATCGAACAAGGTAGATTCCGTATGGATCTTTATCACCGCTTGTCGGTAATTCTTATTCACGTGCCAACACTTAATGAACGTGTAGACGATATACCGCTAATTGCCAATAAATTTTTAGATGAAATTTGTGCAGAGAATGGTTTCCCCAGAAAGGATTTCACCGAAGACGGTTATCAGGCTCTGAAAGACGTTAACTGGACGGGTAACATTCGCGAATTGCGTAACGTAATCGAACGACTTGTGATATTATCTGGTAAAGAAATCACAGGAGATGATGTTTTCATGTACAGCAATCCTGCTCAAAGAGGTTCGGATCCTTTTGGAGTTGTGGATGATTACCAGACTCTGCAGGAATTCCGAGATTGGGCTGAGAAGGTTTTTATTGAACGTAAATTAATTCAGAACCAATGGAATGTTGCCAAGACCGCCTCTGAGATTGACATTCAACGCAGCCATTTGTACAATAAAATCGATAAATACAGCTTAAAACGCAGATAATGGCGTTTGAAACCATAATCGGTGACCAAATTCTAGTCGCAAAAGATTGGCTTGATCGCGATGAATTGGTAGGTATTCCAACAGAAACTGTTTACGGTTTAGCTGGAAATGGATTAAATGTTAAGTCTGTATCTAAAATATTTGAAGCAAAGAACCGACCTTATTTTGATCCCTTAATCCTTCATTTTAAAGACATTAATGCGATAAAGACTTGCGTTAGGGAATTTCCTTCGTCAGCGTATAAATTGGCAGCGTTATTTTGGCCTGGACCTCTCACTTTGATTTTGCCCAAATCTGAAATTGTTCCGGATTTAGTAACGGCGGGAAGCGACGGTGTTGCCGTGCGAGTACCCCAGCATCCTATTGCGTTAAAATTACTGGAAAAACTACCCTACCCACTGGCCGCGCCATCTGCCAATCCGTTCAAATATGTCAGTCCTACTTGTTCCCAGCATGTTTACGATCAACTCCAAACGAAGATTCCGTATATTTTAGAAGGAGGCCCTTCAAAGGTTGGAATTGAGTCTACCATTGTTTCGTTTCTCGATGAGGCACCCAAAATTCTGAGGTTAGGTGGAATTCCAACGGAAGAAATTCAAAAATACATCCCTGAGGTTATTGTTGACATTCAACATGCACCAAATTCCAGTGCTATTCCCGGACAATTGGCTCATCACTATGCCCCTAAGTGTCAATTAATACCGTTAGATTCATTTAAGGAAGAAAAATTCCCCAAAGACACTCCGTTGTTATTGTTTCATAAATCCAAAACGAGAATTTCTGATTTTGAATATTATCTCTCAGAAAATGGCAATTTAAATGAAGCTACAAGTTCCTTATTTTCAACACTGCGCGAATTCGATAAGGCAGGTTTTACAAAAGTATATTTTGAATGGATGCCCGACGAAGGATTGGGAAAAGCGATTAACGATCGACTTTCCCGTGCTAGCACAAAAGGAAATTAAGCGATAATTTGATCTTCAGCTTCTTCCTCAAGAAACTCCAAAGTATTATCTAAAACTAACCAAAAGGCATGACTGGCCTGTTCCAAACTTTTCATCGGGTGGGAAGTGCCAAAAGTATGATCTTGATTGGGCACCTTGATAAATATGGCATGCATACAAGACTCAGCTAGCTTTTCAGCTTGCAAAATTGGCACCGCAGAATCATTGGAACCATGAATAATTAAAGCCGGTTTATCCAATTTTTGAGCGGCTTTTACAATATCATATAATTCACGATTGGATTCAAATTCTTCATAAATCATCCAATTCATGGGCATCTCTTGTTGGGTGCGCGCATTTGTTATATGAGTAATACCCTCAGCTTTCCATTTTTCCTTATCAATATCTCTAAAAAGATGTTCGTAATTGTTAATGGAAGCCCAAGTCACAATTTTACGGACGTATTGAGGAAAAAGTGCACTAAAAACCCAAACATTACCGCCACCCCTACTGTGTCCTATCCAATCCAACTTCTCCGGATGCAAATGATAGGTTTCAGTTGCTTCCTCTTGAATCCAACGGGCGATGGACTCCATATCGCGTAGCTCTTGACCGATGGTATTTTCAGCAAACAAATCTAATGCATCAAAGTCGCGTTTATCAACACCGTTGTGCGAATAATTAAATGTTAAGAGAGCACGGTTTTCGGTAACCATAAATTCATGGATATGAGGAACAAAACCCCAGTCTTTAAAACCCTTAAAACCATGGCAATAAATGCTAACGCTTAACTTTTCCGAACCCGGCATTTCGGGTAAAAACAAATCGACGGTCAAATGATGACCGTCGATAGTTGGAATCTGTGTATGTATGATTCGATTCAAGTGGTGCCCAGGACCGGAGTCGAACCGGTACGGGTTTAACCCCACTGGTGTTTGAGACCAGCGCGTCTACCAATTCCGCCACCTGGGCTTCCTTTAAAAGGAATGCAAA
>Ga0181553_10003137_pt1 | contig 14389 bp, 8 predicted proteins | sample 011ome_17_FD_133753 | JGI IMG/M metagenome (GOLD analysis project Ga0181553, IMG submission 133753) | Coastal salt marsh microbial communities from the Groves Creek Marsh, Skidaway Island, Georgia - 011502XT metaG (megahit assembly) | ecosystem: Environmental > Aquatic > Marine > Intertidal zone...
GTTCAAATTAGTTACTAAACTTACGGAAATAAGGTTCGATAAATTCGAATAAATTCAAATTTGGATTTTCATTTATGGCCTTTTGAACATCTGAAATTATGGTGCTAAGATTTAAATCTCGCATCCGATAATCCTGTATCATAGCATAGGCCTTTTCCGCAAATAATTGAATTTGTCGATTGGTGTTTTTATTGAAATTACCATGTTGGTTAAGTGCTTCTGCTAATTCAGATATGCCATTCTGGTCGACAGCTTGGGTTAAAATTACGGGACTTTCCCAATTAGCAGTTGCTCGGGAATGAGCCAATTTTTTCAGGTGATTTGCAAATGTTTGTGCGCCATCTCTATCTGATTTATTAACCACAAATACATCAGCAATTTCCATTATCCCACTTTTTAATGTTTGGATTTCATCACCGCTTTCTGGCACGGAAACTACAATTGTTGTATCTGCAACGCCAGCAATTTCCACTTCACTCTGACCAACGCCTACAGTTTCAATCAGGATATAATCATAAGGGGCATGTTTTAATACATGCACCATTTCAATAATATGAGCCGATAATCCACCAAGCGAACCTCGGGAAGAAACGCTCCGAATAAATACGCCTTCATTCAAGAATAAAGATTGCATGCGCAAACGATCTCCAAGTAGAGAACCAAAATTGAAGGCGGAACTGGGATCTACGGCTAAAATTGCGACGCGTTTTTCCAGGTTTCGCCAATGAGTTACCAAAGCGTTTACCAATGTGCTCTTGCCTGCGCCAGGTGGGCCTGTGATTCCAATAACTTGGGCATTGCCTTTTAAGGTTTTAAGCAATTCTAAAACTTCAGGATGTTGATTTTCAGCCCATGACAAGGCCCGAGCGATATGACGCTCATTCCCGTTTTGAATGTCTAAGGCCTGGGGTATCAACATTGATCCAAAGTTACGTTTTAAGCTCGAGTATAAGGTAATGCATCCAATTTAAGGAATTCTCCTTTAATTGCTAGGTGCAAACCTGCTTGAGCAATCATAGCGGCGTTGTCGGTGCAAAATTCAAAGGACGGAATGTAACTATGAATTTTATGTGTTTCGGCAAGTTGTTTAAATGCCATTCTTAAGGTCAAATTAGCAGAAACACCTCCAACTAAACCTATTGATGCGGCGGGATAAATTTTAAGAGCCTTTTTTACTCTTTTCAATAACATCTGAATGAGTGCGTCTTGATAAGATGCACAAATGTGTGTTTTGTTTTTTACGAGAAAATCAGAATCCGACTGTTGTGCTTTCTTCAGAAAATACAACAAAGAGGTTTTTATACCAGAAAATGAAAATGAGAGATCCTCGGTTTGGGAGTCCGGAAATTTATGAAAATTCGGATCCCCGGATTCGGCCCATTTTGAAATTTCTGGTCCACCTGGATAACCCATACCCATGATTTTTGCACCCTTATCAAATGCTTCGCCTACGGCATCATCAATGGTTTGACCAATAATATGATAACTTCCAGGTTCTGTTACCCAAATTAATTGTGTGTGACCACCACTTACCAATAAACCCAACATTGGAAACTGAATATCATTTTCAATATACAATGCGGCAATATGTGCATGAAGGTGGTTTACCCCAATAACAGGTTTGTTAGTAGCCAATGCCAGACCTTTTGCTGTATTCAAACCGACTACCAAAGAACCCATTAATCCAGGACCCTGTGTAACCGCAATAGCATCGACTTCCGATAACGTGATTTTCGCCGTTGCTAAAGCACTCTCAATAACCGGGATAATATGGCTTTGATGGGCTCTAGATGCAAGTTCCGGCACAACCCCGCCATATTTTCGATGAACATCTTGAGATGCGGTAATATTTGAAGCGATTTTGCCGTTAATCAGAACAGCCGCCGACGTATCATCACAACTGCTTTCTATGCCCAATATAGTGGAGTTTGCTGATAGAGGTGGATTGCTCATGTATCGTAAGTGCTACCTTTGTTTAATTTGAAAAAAGAACGCTCAAAAATACGGAAGATTCTGCTTAGAACACTGCTTTTATTGGTGTTCTTTTCTAGTATTTTGGCTGTTCTGACCCGCAATAAATGGGTTCAAACCCAGCTTGCACAATATATAGCCGCACAGTTACAAGACAATATAGGCATTGAGTTAGAGATCAAAGCGGTTGAGATAGATTTTTTAAGAAATTTTCACATCGAAGGAATCTTGGTGCGCGATTTACATCGTGATACTCTGATTTCCATTCGCGTTCTCGATGCCCAATTGCAAAATTGGAACTTGAAAAAGAATGATTTTAAAATTGGCGATTTTGAATTGTTCTACCCGTTTGTAAAAATGGGTAAATATGATTCAGATTCACTTTTGAATTATGAAGAAATTCTTGCAAAATTGCCCAAGGATACCGACAATAGCAGGCCTTTGCAAATAGCTTTGGATGGGATAAAAATCAGTAATGGATCGTATGTGTTTTTTGATGGTGAAGAATCTTTTAAAAACAATGTACTGGGTGAATTCAATCCAAGTTATTTGAGATACGATGATATAGAGTCTCAAATTGAACTCGGACATGTCAATTATGATGGGACATTGGATTTTGAAATTGAGTCTTTCAGTGCTTTAGATCGCACGGGTTATAAGATCGATGAAATATCAGGACCACTTAAAATCGATGGTCCCAATCTGAGCATAAGTAAACTCAAAATTAAAACAGGGAAAACGTTTTTAAACGGTAATTTTTCCATTCAAAAAGATCCAAAAATTAAAGGTTCTTACTTCGAATCTTTTGTGTACAAACTGGATTTGGTTAATTCTAGCATACGACTGAGTGATATCGGGGCTTATGCCCCTTATTTGAAGAATCACAGTTTGGAGTTGGAACTAAATGCCGAAATGGAAGGCCCATTGGCAGATTTTAAGGTAAATAGGTTTCTTGCAAAAACGAAGAACGGAAGCAATCTGAATTTGAATTATACAATGAAGGGTATGCCCAATTTGCCTCAATTGATTCAGACAGTTGAATTTAAAGAATCATTCATAAGTAAAGACGATATTCAGGAAATGTTTCAAGTGGAAACATGGAATGATAACCTAAGTCCTTTTGGAGATATCTACCTGAATCTTAATTGTGAAATACCTCGGGGCCTTTACAGACAAACAGGATCAGTACGTTCTCAATCTGGGACGTTTGATGGATTTTTTGAAGTAGATTATTCTCAAATGGACTCCATCATGCCGTTTTTATGCAGGGGTGATTTTAATGGTCTAAAAAGTACTATCTGGTCCGACTCAGTGAGCGCCATAGATAGAATAAGTGGTTCTTTAAATCTACAAGGCAATCGTTTTGATTCAGCCATTACCTCGTCATTTGAACTGATAAATGCCTCGGCTTACCTTAATGGAAATTTTATTAATAACATTGATTTAATAGGTACAACGGTAAATGGTGATTTGGATGTGCAAGTGGCGGCACTCAACGATAAAATTAGATTGAATCTTGATTTTGACGTTAGTAATTATTTTAAACCAAACCGAGAAGTAAATCTCGTGGGTAAAATCTCAAAATTCGATTTGTTTGGATTGGGACTTGATACAGTTCGGAATATAGTTAGTGGCGAAATAGATTTAGATCTACAAGGAACGGCAATCGACAATTATACGGGGTCATTAAGTGTAGATTATGCTCGCTTTGAGCGCGATAAAACAGAATTTCAATTGCAGCATCAAATTATAACGCGCCCGGATAGCACACTTTTGGGCTTCAAAGGCGATTGGCTAGATGGAAGCATTACCGGCCCTTTGAAATTGTCGAATACGGCGCTTTGGTTGAAGCAAATTGCAAACAGTATTGCACCTGAAAGATTTTTAGAAGTAAAAGAAAAGCTTAACGACTCAATTTATTTGGAACTCACAGTGCCTCAAACGGCATGGATTGAAGAATTTGTGGTTCCAGGTCTGTATTTGGGACCATTAAGGATACAGGGTCACTACTTTGCCAATCAAAATACATTCGATCTGTCTATGGGGCCATTTTCCTTGGAATACGGTAGAATGTACATGGAAAAGGTATATTTTTCCATGGAAAAGCCTCGGAAAAACGGACTTGTGAAATCTCAGTTCCGCACCAACTACATCCTGGTTGAAAATACTTTATATGATACATTCGGTGTTTCTATGGAAGTATTGAATGGGGGTTATCAAATTGCTACTAGACTGCATGATAAGTCGGATAGATATTCATTTTCTTTAAAGGGGAATGGCGCTATTCATGCAAAATCAAGCAACTTATATTTTAAAGAAACCCAACTGAAAATTTTAAATCAGTTCTGGAATCTCGATAGGGAAGCACGTATATCTTTTTTGCCTGAAAAATGGGAGGTGAGTAATTTCTTTTTGGCTGATGCCGATCACTTTTTAGAGATTGCTGGAGATATTAGTACTTCTGAAAAAGATACACTCCACATTGATTTTGGAAATTTCACACCCAAGGTTTTAGCTCCATTTTTCCCCCTTAATACCTTCGATAGTTTGAGATTTCGTTCGAATGGAAGTGTAGCTCTTTGTGCCGTTCGTGGCGATATTCAATTCTTTGGGAATTTAGGCTTGAATAAAGTGGTTTACATGAACGAACCCTATGGCAGTGCGAACGTTGCAGTCAAGCAAACCCAAGCACAAGGCAGAGTTCGGGTTGAAGCCGATGTTCGATCAGGTCCGCTTTCGAATACAACCTTTGCGGGTGATCTTTTATTTGAAAAAGGTAGGGTTCCTCAAATCAATATTTTGGGAAATATTCCTAATGGATCTCGTTTGGATTTTTTGAAACCATTTTTAGCTGGGATAATTAATATTGAAAATGGCACCTTCGGCGCGGATTTGCGGATTTCAGGTGATTTGGATAAGCCAAAAACTCAAGGATTATTGCGCACAAATCAGTTTAAAGTTGGTATCGATTATTTAGGCACCCAATACAAAGTAGGAGGAAATTTTAAAATTACCGATGAGGGTTTATTTACGTTTAGACCACAAAAATTCACCGACCCTACTACCGGTAATTTTGCTTGGATGCAATTGGCCATAACTCATGATAATTTTAAAGATTTTGCCATTGATTTAAAATTAGATAGTATAAAAAACATGCGGGTTTTGGCAACAACAGAGTCAATGAATAATCAGTTCTATGGAAATGCATGGGCAGACGGTAGCGCACATATTTTTGGATTATTTTCCGAAATAGACATGGATATCGATTTAACCACGCGAGAAAAAACAAAATTGGCTATTCAATACCCAGAAGTAGAGGAGAATCGAGTGGGTGGATCTATTGTGTTCATGAATAAAAAAATAGAAAATCTCAAGAGTAAAACAGATAAGGGAAAAGGCTTGAATGAGCCGGATGCAATTGGGCAAATAAATCTAAATATTACCGCTACACCTGTGGCAGAGGTGCAATTCGTCATCGATAAGAGATTAGGTGATATTATTAAAGGATACGGAGATGGAGGAATCAGATTGGTATATGGCAGAGATGAAAAGCTATATCTGTACGGTAGGTATGTAATTGATAAAGGAGAATATGCTTTTTCATTACCCGGTGTTAATTTACTCAAAAAAATAACCGTGAATAAGGGAGGAAGCATTCGTTGGGAAGGTGATCCGTATAATGCCGAAGTTGATTTAAGCGGCTCATTTGAAAAGAAAATTTCTCCATCGACGTTAATGGTGATGAGTTCAAGTTCCGGTGCGAGTTACCCGACAACCACATTCGTGAGTATTTTGAGCATGAAAGGGAATCTATTCAGCCCTTCTATTTCATTTGATTTGCAAGCTCCCGATTTGAGTTCCATTACCGGAGCAACTGGGTCCGAAATAAATAGCGTGTTACAACGTATTCGGGCTAATAAGGATGAAACCATGCGACAGTCGATTTCGTTGTTGTTATTTGGCAACTTTTTACCTCCTTCATTAACCGGAGCTTCAGCACCAACAACGAGTTCGTTTAGCAGTGCTGGCTTTGCCGGGAATAGTATTTCAACCTTGGCAAGTAGCGTCGTAAACGATTTGTTTTCCAAATACGGAATTCCAACAAGAATACAAGTCAATATAGACGATGTTCGAAATGCAACGGGAAATAGCAATACCCAGCTATTTGTTAACAGTGAGTGGTTTTTATCTGAGCGATTGCGCCTAGATTTAAACTACGATCCAACCGTTGCTGTTTTGGTAAACAGTGTGGCTGTTCCATTGAATTTTAATTTGGAGTATAAAACACGCGATGAAAATTGGCGACTTAAGGCATTTTCAAGGTCCAATAATCTAATCTTACAACAAAATAGCGCTACCACCACAAATGGTGTTTCAGGAAATACATTGGGTACGGGTGTTTTGTATCGAAGAGAGTTTGATACATTCAAAAGAACGAAAAAATAAAATTCAGTACAGGTTCTAATTTGTCTGATTTTCTCGTGGTTTCGCCCATTAGAATTTTCAGGGTATCAAAATACCTATCTTTGTAACAGTGAATTTTAGCGTACTAATACGAGAAACGCTGCGGATGTCTTATCAAGCAGTAAGGCTTAATAAGCTGCGCAGTTTGCTTTCTGTTTTAGGAATTAGTATCGGAATATTTTGTGTGGTTTCGGTTTATGCCTTGGTGCATTCATTAGAAACGAGTCTAAATAATCAATTTAATAAATTAGGTTCGGATGTGGTCTTTGTTCAGAAATGGCCTTGGGATGATTTTGGTAATAATTATCCCTGGTGGACTTATCTAAAAAGGCCACAGTCAAGTCCGGAGGATGCCAAGTTCATTAGTCAAAAGATATCGCCCAAATTGGTCAGCGCTACAGCGTATATTTTTAAGGCTAATTTTGATTTGCAAGCCGGTGATAAAAATGCGAAAGGCATAACGGTAAATTGCATTTCACATAAATTCCCGCAAATACAACCAATTGATATCGAATTTGGACGCATATTTACAGAAGAGGAAGCAAGGTCGGGTAGGCCCGTGGCTGTAATCGGGAATTCCATTGCTCGCGAACTTTGGGGGACAACCCAGGTTCTTGGAAAAACAATGCGCATTAAAAATAACGATGTAATGGTAATTGGCGTTTGTGAATATCAAGGGAGTAATATTATTGGAGCGAGTAATGATAACCTGGTTTACGTTTCCGATCAATGGGGCAAAAACTTGATTTCATATCGCAACGCAAATGATGCTCAAATCCTATTGAAAGCAGCTCCGGGAGTTGGGCTCGAAGAAGTTCAGTTTGAAGCGCGTCGTCTAATGCGTCAAATTCGCCGTTTGAAGCCCCAAGAAATGGATGATTTTGCCGTGAATAAAATGTCCATGATTACGGAAGCAATTAGTACCCTTTTCATTCAAATTAGAAAAATTGGAGTGATAATCGGAGGATTTGCTATGCTGGTGGGATGTTTTGGAGTGGCCAATATTATGTTTGTTTCTGTTAAGGAACGAACCAGAGAAATAGGCATACAAAAGGCCATAGGAGCTAAAAATTTTGCTATCAGTACGCAATTTTTAATGGAAAGCATTTGGTTGAGCATTGCAGGTGGGATAATTGGTTTGTTGGCCGTTCAACTTGTTTTATACTTGATGGGGCTTGTTGCCGCCAAACAATTTGGAAACGATGTGGTACTCTCTTTGAGTCCTGAAGATACTTTGTTGGGCGTGATTACTTCTATAATTGTGGGTTTGATAGCAGGCGTAATTCCAGCTAGAAGTGCGGCAAGATTGAACCCGGTTGATGCCATTCGTTCCAGTTGATTTAGTACTATTCTCTGAATTGCTTTCTCATTTCTTTCTTTCAAGGTTTATGTTTATTTTTGTTTCATGGAGTTATCAGGAAAAATTGTACAAATATTAGACAAACAAACAGGAGAAGGGAAAAATGGATCTTGGGAAAAACAAGAGTATATCATTGAAACTCAAGGACAATATCCCAAAAAAGTGTGTTTCAATATTTGGGGTGCGAAAATTGCACAATTCAATATCCAGAACGGTGAATTTATAAATATTGGTGTTGACTTGGAAAGTCGCGAATACAACGGACGTTGGTATACCGATGTGCGTGCTTGGAAGGTAGAACGTCCAGGTGCTGCTAATTCAGGTGGTGGTGCTCCTCAACAAGGCTCAGAAGGCGAAGGTCCTTTTGCTAACACCGGCCAAATGGAAGATCCTTTTGCATCAGGTGCTAGTGCTTCTGATGGGGCAGACGATCTGCCCTTCTAAAAATAAAATTTTATAACGCACCACTTTTTGGTGCGTTTTTACGTCTATATCACAAATCGAAATTATGATAAAATATAATCCATTCGGACGCTTAGTGCTTCTATGCTTCTTACTAATAAGTTCGACGCTTAATGCTGCAGATTTTTATGTCAACGCAACATCAGGGGATAATACCAATAACGGTTCCACCGCTTTGTTAGCAGTGAAAACCATCGAACATGCACTAACTCTTGTAAGTTCCAATGATGTTATCATCATCGAAGGTGGCGATTATTCAGGCGATTCCCTTGGGATCAATAAAACGCTTAGCTTTAAAATAAATGGCACAGCGAAAGTGGGTGTTTTACGAATGATTAAATCATCTGTTTTGTTGACCTTAACAGGAAATCCAAGCGGTCAATTGGATATTGCAGGCAAATTATATCTCGACAGCGGATATATTTTAGCAAAGAATTCAGGTACGGCGGCTAAGTTGAGGTTACTTGATGGTGCAAAACAAATAAACGGTTCAAAGCATTCCTTCATTGTTGGTGGATATTCTTTTCAGTTTGTTGCCAATACGAGTACGAATTTTACGTGGCATATAGGTAATGCCAAGGATTATCGCCCGATTTATTTGGCAGGAATGACGCGTTCTGGAATTGGTGCGGAAGATTATTATGCTCAGTTCAATCCAACGTCCGGTTTATCTGTAAATACCACCTTGGATGCTAACACAAGAAATATTTCTACTTTAAACCATTGGTTCTTAAGTAAAACAACCAATTCCATTACGACTTCAAATATTCAATTGCGTTTGTACTACGATACGGGCTTTAATGATGATCAAGTTTATGATCGTTCTAACCTGCAAATTTTACGTTCAATCTCAAACGGAGCTTGGGCCGTAATTAATACCGGAGGATCCGATGATCGTGCAGGTTCTATTTCGACAGGGGTGCTAGGAACAGGAGATTTAGGTCATTTTGTTCTTGGAAACAAAAAAGGTGGTGCCAGTTATCAAGGAGGTATTAATACTCTAGGGAATACCACAGATCCCTTTGTTAAGTTGGTTCGTTTAGAGAGCAAACACTGTGAAGAGGATACAGTTAAGTTCAGAGCGATTGTGAAGAATGAGAATTTTTCAACGGATCTTTTTACTTGGAATTTTGGAGACGTCGCCGCTTATACAACTGCTGGTTATTTGAACTATAACAACACGACCATTCCTACATTCCCGAATTATCCAGATACTTTAGCCTACCACGTATACCGTGTTGCGGGTTCCTTTACCGCTAGTTTGGAAATTGAAAAGGCGGGAGGAATTAAAGATAAAGCCAATTACCCGATTACCATAGATATCAATCCAGAAACGAATACAGATGGTGGTAAATGGTTAACCTATGAGAGTTACCCTACTAGAGGTTTGGATACGGTAAGTAACTTATTTGTATGTCAGGGGCAAATGTTTTGGGTAATTGATAATTATAAAATCTCCCGTGAATTATCTCCCTCAAAATCTACAGAGGCACTCTATTCTACCAAGTTTACGGTAGATGGTTTATTACCAACTGTTGATAGTTTATTCATTCCACCAAGATCGAATTTGGACACCTTCAAACTGGGTATTGGAGCTCCAGGCCCTTACACCATTATTTGTACAAGAGAAACTCAAAAAGGTTGTGTGGCTATTGAACGAAAAGACATAAGGATTTTCGCAAACCCCGGCCCTGTTATTGATTTTTCAGAGAAGTGTGAAACGCCACCTCTAACAACCATAAATCCTATTAATAATACGCAAGATCCAGAGCCCGATAATAAAGTGGTAAGTTGGGATTGGCATTATCGTGGAACTTCGGTAATAAATCAAAAAGTCAACAAGAACTATATATTTTCAGGTGCTGATCCACTGCCTAACATGGTGAAATTGGTTGTTCGCACAAGTAAAGGTTGTGTAGATTCTGTAGAAACAGATGTTATCGTGCACCCAAAGCCAATTGTAAATAAAGCCAATTTTAGGAATGTGTGTTTTGGTGAAACTACCGAGTACGATCCAGATCCATATGCAGTAATAAATTATGGTGGCAGTATCGAACATTACATTTGGTACTTCGATCGCGACAGCGTGGCCCTAAAGCCAGATTCCAATCGATACACGACATATACCTACGGCCGTCCGGACTTATACAAGGTAAGACTTAAATTGGTATCGGATAAAAATTGTGTTACAACCCTGGATACCAATTTACGTATTCATCCTCGTCCGCAACCGGAATACCAAACCCAAAGTGAATGTTTTGGTGATACCACTTTCTTCCGTCGAGTATTAAAAAGATACCCGATAGAAGATAGTATGTACTACCGATGGTATATCGACTACAAATTTGTGAAGCAAGATACTGCGATGAAATATTTGTTCAACGCACCAGGGATATACAATGTCACCCTTGTTGGAGAGTCATTGGTAGGATGTAGCGATTCAGCAACGGGTATTGTGCGATCTTTCCCAGTACCTAAACCTACATTAGGATTGAATTCGTCAGTTTTAGGCAACGATACTTTCCAATGTTTGAATGCCAATAGGTATACGTACGATTATAACTTTGGATTGGATTTGTATGACACCGTGGATATAAGTCGATTGGATTTCGGTGACAGTATGATTGAAAGTCCGGCAACGGCTACCACACATCGTTATGCAAAAGCCGATACATTTACCGTTCAACTTTTTGTTCAAAATATTAACGGTTGTGCAGATAGTGTAACGCAAACCGTGGTCGTTTGGCCTTCGCCTACAGCAGACTTTGATTATGAAGGTGTTTGTATGCCGGATTCTGTCTTATTCTTGGACACCAGTAGTATTTCTGAATATCCAATTTCAAATCGCTATTGGGACTTAGGTGATGGTGGTGTTGATACCGGTTCTATAATGTTCAAATATCCATACCCGAATTCTGGACCTTACACCGTTCAGTTAATCGTTGAATCTTCTTTGGGATGTACCGATACTACAAGTAAAACTTTAGATTCTTTGGTTGATATTCCGGTGACAAATTGGGCTTTAGTAGGCGGTTCAATGCCTATTTGCAAGAGCGATTCAGTTGTTTTTGAAGCACAAGGAGGGGATTCGTTATATTGGCAAATTGATGGTGACACGAGTGCCAGGAAATCTTTCAGAACGAGTGGTACCTATTACTTTACGGCTACAAATCAGGGTAAATGTTCAGCATTAGATTCGGTTCAAGTTTTTGCGTACACACCAACGGATATTATTCCTAACCCAGATACTGTGATTTACCGTGGTCGTCAAGTTAACCTTTACGTTAAAAACGCGGCATATAATATCAAGTGGACACCAAGTGATTATTTAATTGGGGATTCTACTATGTCTACTGCCAAAACCACTCAGCTTATTGATAGCATCCGTTTTTACGTTTCTGCATTAGACTCAAACGGTTGTCCTGACATAGACTCAGTGACCATAAAAATCATAGATCCTCCATTGGTTAAAATTCCAAACATTATAACGCCAAATGGTGATAATGAAAACCAAACATGGAACTTGATAGATATTCCGGATTTGTTCTTATACAATATTGTGATTTCTGATAGACAGGGTAAACGTGTGTATGAATCCGATAACTATAAAAACGATTGGGCAGCCACCGATTTTAACGGGAACGTATTGCCTAACGGGGTGTACTTCTACCATATGAAAAACCGACAAACCAACCAGTTGTACAGAGGATACATCCAAGTAATACGCTAAAATCATGAAAAAAATCACATTATCTCTGGTTATACTTACTCAATTCGCATTCAGTTTGAAAGCTCAGATGGGTGCAAGAATTGATCAATATTACTTAGATCGTTCCATATTAATTCCTGCAGCAGCAGCGCATAATGAGGAAGGTTATTTCAGTACGTATTACAATAAATTATTTTTAGATGTTCCAGGAGCTCCTCAACACACAACCATAAATGGGGTGATGCCGGGAGGAAATGAAAATACCGCATTTGGAATATTCTACATGAAAGAGAATATAGCATTCTCTGAGATGCACAATGCCTATGCAACCTATGCCTATGCCTTTAAATTAGGTAGTGAAACCAAATTGAGTTTAGGAATAAGTGCAGGTGTATTGAGCCAGAACTTTGATGCTACAAAGGCCGTGTATTACGATGAAAACGATGCAAAGATTACGGCGCTTATGTTCAGCCCACCAGTAGTACGCGCTGATTTAAGAGCTAGTATGTACATTTCGGCACCTAAGTGGTATACCGGTTTCTCTATTACCCGTTTGCCATCGCCGAGATTTGATTATTCTTATTATAACTACGCCGCTAGTTATGAGTTACAATCCCAAGCAAATTTCTTGTTAGGAATTAATGCATCTATTGATGATGATTTAACGTTACAACCTTCAGTGAATTTGGGAATGTATAATTGGGATTACATGTATTTTCAAGCAAATGTGAACCTGGATTATAAGGATAAAGTCTGGTTAGGTCTTGGATTGAATCACTTGTGGCAAGCAGGATTTAATGTTGGGGTTAAGCCTCAAGATGCCGTAACGGTTGGATATTCATTTAAAATTCCTGATGGACAACAAAGAGGTTTATTAGGCCCAATACATGAATTTACTGCAATAATAGGCTTTTCTGCTTTGGGTGGTGGTTCCGCATCCGGTGGCTCAGGTTCTGGCGATGATTCTGATTTGTCTAGTGATGGCGATTATGACGGAGAAGGAGTATCACCGAGTGAAAGACCGCGCAAAGAAGTTACCGCTAAGTCTTTCGAAGATATGGAGAATTTTGGCTTAGGTAATGATACCAGTGGCATCAGTCTGCCTCCAATTCCAAAACTAAAACCGGAGCCTGGACATTATTTAGTTACCGGTTTGCACTCGTCTGAAGAGAAAGCGAATACTCAAATTAAAGAGCTTTATATGAAGAATGTAGTTGCCTTTAAATTCTATGATCCTCGAGTAAAATCTTATTACGTATTTGTTCGTAAGTATACCAACGAAAAAGATGCGAATAAAGGTGAGTTTTATTTCGAAGGTCAGGTTCCTCGTGTTTGGATCCGAGAAATTCGCGAATAATCACGCAATTAATATTTATAAAATTCACAAAAGCGGTTAGCCTAAAGGTTAGCCGCTTTTTGTTTAAAATATGAGTATTAAGAGGTTTGTTTTTTGAATCAACAATTGAAATTATTATAATTCAAAAAGACTTAGCAGTCTGCAGTTTTGATTATTGTGGAGATGTTAAGGCAAAATGAACGAGATTAGCACCCATTCTAAGTGCGAGTAAACGAATCTCTTCAGAATCGTTATATACTTCGGCATCTTCCCAGCCATTCCCCAAATCACTTTCATGGTCATAAAAACAAACCAAACGACCTTTGTATACGATTCCTAAGCCTTGAGGTCGCTTTCCATCATGTTCATGAATTTTGGGTAGTCCATTTGGAAATGGAAACCGTTGTTGGTAAATGGCGTGGTTGAAAGGTATTTCAATAAATTCCAATTCAGGAAATACCTTTTTCATCTCACGTCTTATATAATCATTCAAACCATAGTTGTCACAGATATGGAGAAATCCTCCTGCAATAAGGTAGTTGCGCAAGTTTTCTGCTTCTTGATTACTGAAGATTATATTGCCATGTCCTGTTAGAAAGCAAAATGGAAATCGGAATATGTCTTCGGATCCAACTTCTACAACCTTTTCCTGAGGTTGGAAATGAGTTCCGAGTTCTTTATTGCAGAATGCAATCAGATTTTTTAGACTTGTTTTACTTGAATACCAGTCACCTCCACCATTATATTTAATTCGGGCTAAGGATAATTGATTTTGTGATTGAACATGGGGTATAATCCCTCCAGAAAATAGAAGACCCAGAAGCACAAATGGCATTGATATTCGTGACTTCATTTTTGTAATGGTAATTATAGTAGAGTGATTAAAAATAATGCACCGATAACAATCCGGTATACACCAAACCATTTGAATCCGTTTTTTTGCACCATGCCAATAAAGAATTTAACGGCCAGTGCGGCTGTGACGAAACTGATTAAATTGCCAATAGCGATATCGCTTAAGTTCTCTGCGCTGAGAGCATCCCAGTTCTTTAATACCTTATATCCTGCCGCAGCACTAAGAGTTGGA
>Ga0181553_10003141_pt1 | contig 14371 bp, 12 predicted proteins | sample 011ome_17_FD_133753 | JGI IMG/M metagenome (GOLD analysis project Ga0181553, IMG submission 133753) | Coastal salt marsh microbial communities from the Groves Creek Marsh, Skidaway Island, Georgia - 011502XT metaG (megahit assembly) | ecosystem: Environmental > Aquatic > Marine > Intertidal...
CAAATAATGATATCAATTTTTTTTAAAGTCTCTGTCAATAATTCTTCCTGTTTTTTTTTAAAATCATCAGATGCTTCTTTTGCATATCCACCTTCTGTTTCTAAATTTTCAGATCCTTCAACAGTTAAAAACTTTCCACCTAAACTTTCAACTTGTTCTTTAGAGGCCATTCTAACATCTGTCGCAAATACAACTGCACCCATTCGTTTAGCAGTTGCTATAGCTTGTAATCCTGCAACACCTGCTCCTACTACCAAAATTTTGGCTGCAGGAATAGTGCCAGCTGCTGTCATCATCATTGGTATTGCTCTTTCATAAACTTGAAAAGCTTCTATCACAGCTTTATAACCAGCTAAGTTTGCTTGAGAAGATAAAATATCCATTGATTGTGCTCTTGTAATTCTTGGAAGTAGCTCAAGTGAAAAAAGATTTATTTTTTTTAACTTTATATTTTCTAATTTTTCTTTGTTTGAAAAAGCATTTAATGATCCAATTAAGGTTTGATTTTCTTTTAAAAATGATAGTTTTTTATCATCTGGTAGTCCTAATTGAATAACTATCTCTGAGTTTTTGATAATCTCTTCTTCATTTTCAGAAAAATTTACACCTAAGGTTTTATATTCGTCATCACTAAATCCTAAATGAGATCCATAATTATTTGATAAAGATAAATTAAAACCTAAACCAATATATTTTTTAGCCATTTCAGGAGTAACAGCTATACGCTTTTCTTTATCTTTATTCTCAGAAATTGAAGCTAAAATCATTAAAAGTTTATTTTTAATTATAATAGAAATATTGCCATTAAAACCAGAGTCGATACTACGGCAACAGTTCCCCACAAAACAAATTTTGTAAAGTTATTCCAGGTATTTTTATGGCTTTCATTATCCATAAAATTATTTTTGTCTTGCTTTAAACTTTGGATTAGTTTTGTTAATAATATAAACCCTTCCTCTTCTTCTAACTAATTTAGAATTAAGGTCTCTTTTTTTAACAGACTTTAGTGAACTTTTAATTTTCATATTGTTTTTTATAATGCCGGCGACGACCTACTCTCCCAAGCCTTAAGGCTAAGTACCATCGGCGCTGAAAGGCTTGACTTCCGAGTTCGGAATGGGATCGGGTATAACACTTCCGCAATAACCACCGGCAAAACATCTATAGACTAAAAAAGATGAATGTAAATAGATAATTATCCCTATTTATCAATAATTTTTTTTATATAATTATTAAGATCAATTTTTCCAAAAAAGTTAATTGTCTTACTACCCATATAGTTTGAGCTGATAGCCGAGCTATACCTTTCACCTTTCCTTTGTTTTAAAAATTTTATACTCGTCTTAAACATTTTTGCTACATCTATAATACTATAACTTTTTTTATTTGAAATACTGTAATGCAAGCATTTATTTTTTTTCCAAGCATAATAACAAACTTTGACGGTATCATGAACGTGAGTAAATCTTCTTGACTGAGTACCTGGTTTAACAATTGTCAAGTGTTTTTTATTTTTAAACTGATTTTCAAAGATTCCAATCACGGTTGCCATTTCTCCCTTGCATATTTGTTTTGGCCCATAAACATTATAAAAATATATTATTTCATATTTAAATTTGTACCATCTATTAAGATTTTTTAATAACTCCAAGTTTTTTGCCTTTGTAAAAGCATAAGGTGAAAGATTTTTATCTTCACCTTTATTTCCTATTGTTGCTGATGTTGCAGAGTAAATTAACTTAATATTATTTTCTAAACAAAAATTAAAAACTCTATTAGTTCCAATTGTATTAGAATCTATACATCTATTAAATTTTAAAAAACTTTGATATATTCTAGAAAATTCTCCAAAATGAAATAAAGAATGTATTTTTTTTTTAGTGGAATTTAAAACTTTATCTATATTTTTTGTATCTGCTTTTAAATATGTTACTCTTGGATTGTTTATATGGTTTTTTTTGTAACCTGAGGTGTAATTATCTATACTTAAAATATTAAATTTAGTTTTTTTTAATATCAATTCTATCAAATTTGATCCTATAAAACCTGCTCCACCGGTAACGACTATTATTTTTTTCATAAATTAATTTTATTTAAATAATCATTATAAGTTAACAAAATTGATTTTTGTAAATTTGATTTTGCATACCAACCATATTTTCTAGCTAATGATATATCTAAAATTTTTCTAGGAGTTCCATTCGGTTTGCTTATATCATATCTAATATTTATTTTTTTATTAGGTAAAATAGTTTTTAAAATAATTTTAGCAAATTTTTCTATGGTATAATCTTTGCCGGTACCAATATTTATTAGAAATGATTTTGTTTTCTTTTTCATAAAATAAATACACGCATCAGCTAAATCATCTACAAATATGACTTCTCTTTTTGCTTGACCATTGCCCCATAAAGTTAGTTGTTTTAATTTTTTTTTTTTTAATAAATGGACCTTTTTAATCAATGCAGGAAAAAAATGTGAATTAAAATCGTCATAATCGTCATTAGGTCCAAAAGTATTTGTCGGCATTAGACATTTATAATTAGTACCATATTGAATATTATAACTTTCACACATTTTAATCCCTGCAATTTTAGCTATTGCATAAGCATCATTAGTATTTTCAAGAACACCAGATAGCAAATATTTTTCTTTTATGGGCTGTTTGCATTTTCTTGGATAAACGCAACTTGAACCAAGAAAGATTAGATCTTTTACTCCGGATAAGAATGCACCATGAATTAAATTAAGCTGAATTGATAGATTGTCATATATAAAATCTGCTTTAAAATTACTATTTGCATAAATACCACCAACTTTTGCAGCTGCAATAAATATAAAATCTGGTTTAATTTTTTTAAGATATTGAAAAACTTTTTCTTTATTTTTTAAATCTAACTCTTTTCTAGATTTAGTAATAATATTCTTATATCCCTTAAGTTTTAACCTTCTTAAGATTGCACTTCCAACCAATCCTGAATGACCTGCAACATATATCTTAGAATTTAAATTTATCATTGCTAATTTGATTTAATTCACTGTCTACCATATCTTTAACAAGAGACTTTAAATCTATTTTTGGTTTCCATCCGAGTTCTTTTCTTGCTTTTAATGGATTGCCCAACAATGTATCAACTTCAAGTGGCCTAAAATACTCTTTATCACATTCAATTATACACTGATCTTTTTCATTATAACATTTTGAATTTATTCCTTTACCCTTCCAGTAATATTTCATGTCTAGATAGTCTAATGTTAAATTTACAAATTCTTTAACTGTATATTGTTTTCCTGTAGCAATTACATAATCAGATGGTTTTTTTTTTTGGAGCATCAACCACATTGCAAAAACATAATCCTTAGCATGCCCCCAATCTCTTTTAGCTTCTAAATTACCAAGATATAATTTTTTTTTATGTCCAAATTTAATTTTACAAAGAGCAGAAATAACTTTTTTAGTTACAAATGTTTCACCTCTGACTGGGCTCTCATGGTTAAACAATATTCCATTACAAGCAAATATGTTGTAGGCTTCTCTATAATTTACAGTGATCCAATGAGCATAAACTTTTGCAACTCCATATGGGCTTCTTGGATAAAATGGTGTTAATTCATTTTGGGGAACTTGTTGTACCTTGCCGAACATTTCAGAGGTTCCGGCTTGATAAAACTTAGTAAAATTTTCAAAACCATGAAACTTTATGGCTTCTAAAATCCTTAAAGCTCCAATTGCGTCAGCATTAGCTGTATACTCTGGAACCTCAAATGAAACTGCAACATGTGATTGGGCTGCTAAATTATATATCTCGTTAGGCTTAATCATTTTAATTATTGATGATACTGATATTGCATCAGTAATATCTCCATAATGTAAAATTAGTTTAAGATTTTTTTCATGCGGGTCTTGATATAAATGATCTATTCTACTGGTATTAAATGAGGAGGATCTTCTTATTACGCCATGTACTTCATAATTTTTTTTCAACAATAACCTGGCTAAATATGAGCCATCTTGACCTGTTATACCAAAAATCAAAGCTTTTTTTTTCATTTGAATTCAATACCTATAAAAATAAATTATGTAAATTGTTTATACTATTTTAAATAAAAAACATACATTCCATTAAGTTTATCTACAAATATTTTATTATTTTTGTTTAATTTACAGTTCTGATCTGAATTATCACATAAATTATATGCATTAATCAAACTTGATAAATTATTAGTTAAATTAAATACTTTTTTATCAATATGAAAAGTAAATACTTTTAATGGTTTATATTCATAAATATTAATTTCATTATTAATTCTATTAACATTCCTTGAAATGAATATTCCAAAAACTAGAGCAATTATCAAATAAACTCTCTTAGTGAATATAAAATTTTTCAATTTATATTTTTCTAAATAAATAGAAAAATAAATAAATATAATTGATGAAATTAAACAATAACCACCATATCTTAAAGCAGGATGATTGTAAAACCATTCAAAAATTAAAATTAGAGTTAAAATTATGAAAAAATTTTTTTTTATTGTTTTTTTATTCATAATTAATTTTGATTGAAATCGAAAAATAATAAAAAAGATAAATATTAAAAAAATTAATCCTATTAAATAATCTGATACTTTATTGAAAAAATAAACGTTTATCCAATTTGGAACCCAATTAAAATTCTTAATATATAATAATGGTTCATCAACTCTAAAGTTGGGTCCTGCGCCACCTTTAGACCATTGCTCGTACCAATTATTTAAATTTTTTACCTCATCAATTTTAATAGACCAAATATGATTTTCAAAGCATGTTTGATGTACTGGATATACCAGACAGCCTGAAATCAAAAAGTTATGTAAAAAAATTAAAATTGACAATACTACAAATCCTAAAAAAAAAGGATTATTTATTAATATATTAAAAATTTTTTTTATAGAATTCCCCAAAGCAAACAAATGATAGATGATAATAAAAAAATAAATTCCATATAATAAATAGAATGCTTTAAAAGAGATTATTAAACTTATTAATACAAAAATTCTTGATATACTTTTTATAGAATGAATTTTAAAATTTATGAATAATAGAATTTCTGAAAATAATATAAAGATTAAAATTTGAGCAGATTTATCTGTTCCATGTTCAGCAAGTCTGTAAAAGAAGATATTTATAAAAGCAAAAACTAATAAATTATAAATTAATAAAAAATTATTTCTATTTTTTAGCAAATTATTTTTTAATTTTATTAATAATATTAAATTTGCAAATCCCAAAATTAATGCTGCAGTAATTTGAAAAGTAAAATACTCAATTACTGGTAAATAAAATAGTGAATTTAAATAAAATAAAGATGATGATGTTCTAAGTCCTAAACCAAAATTACCTATACCGATTACTTTTGAATATTGGGTAAGGTAATAGCTATATTGAAAATGATAATAAGAAAAATCATCATGTGTTTTGTATATAAATAGACCTAAAAGTATTATTAAAAAAATTATAATAAATATAAAAAAATCGTCTTTTGGTAACTTTTTTAAATAAATTGTATGAAATAAAAATGCAATCATCCCTACTCCTAAAAAAAAAAAGTTATGATAAGGGGTATGAGCAACAAACAAACTTGTAAAGTAAGAGTAGATTGTTAAAAAAAATATTCCTATAAGACCTATATAGCCAATATTATTTTCTATATAATTTTTATTTACAAAACTACATATTAAAAAACCATAACCTAGTATTGAACATACAATAAAAATATATGAGAAAAAAAAATTGATTAGCATTTATTTGTTATATTCATTTTACTTACATAAAAAAAGTTTTATATAAAAAAGCAGATATTAATTATAAATATAATACATTATTTTATGTTATATATTTTGCTTAATCTGTTTAAATAATGAATTCATCAATACTAAGATTAAAAAAAATAAACCTAGAAAATATTTTAATTTTTTTAATTTTTACATTTCCAATTTCTTTATTACTAGGATCTCTCATTATTAATATTTCAATTATATTGATAGATATTTTTTTTATTTTTATTTTGTATAGAAAAAAAAAATTTGACTTTTTAAATTGTACATCTTTTTACTTATTTCTATTTTTTTGGCTATCACTTTTAATAAATGTTACATTAAGTATAAATTTTGAAAACAGTTTATCAAGATCGATAGGATTTGTAAGGTTTGTATTTTTTATTTTTGCAATTAAATTCATATTTAATCAAAATTTAGTGAATAGAAAAAATTTTTTTTTGTTTTTGTTTTTATTTTTTTTATTTGTTACATTTTTTATTTTTTTTGTAATTTTTTTTTGTCTTTAATTTTTTTATTAGTTACATTTGATATTATTTTTGAAACATTTATTGGACATAACATTCTAGGTTTTAGTAACAATTTTCCTGGCAGAGTTTCAAGTTTTCTTAATGATGAGTTAAAAATAGGTAACTATTATTTAGGTTTTATTTTAATTGCATTAAGTTTTGTTTACTACAGTTTTAAAAATAAAAAATATTTTTTATTATTTTTTTTATTGTTTTTCTTAACAGCTTTACTAATTGGCGAAAGATCAAATTTTTTAAAAACTTCAGTCATATTATTTATATTTTATTTTTCAATTTACAAAAACTCATTACTTAAACATGCGGTTTTTGCAATTATTTCTTTAAGTTTAGTTTTTATAATTATTAGCCAACAAAATAATTTAAAAGAAAGGTTTTATAACCAAATTTTTATAAATTTAAGTCAACATAACTTTAATTTAATTTCATTTTATAAATATACAACTTATGCCGCCCATCATGATGCTGCTTTTAAAATTTTTAGAAACTATCCGATTTTTGGGGTAGGTTTAAAAAATTTTAGAGCAGAGAGTCCAAAAGATAAATATGAAAATTTAAATTTTCGATTTACCGAAAGTAGGGCCTCTACTCACCCACATCAAATACATTTTGAGTTATTGTCAGAAACAGGTCTATTTGGTTACTTATCATTTTTGGTAATTTTTTTTCTTTTTTTAAAAAGAAGTATTTTTACTCAGTATAAAACAGGAAACTTATATCAATTATCTGGGATACTTTTTTTGTCTATTTCTCTCATGCCACTTATTCCTACTGGTAGTTTTTTTACCACATATGGAGCTGCAATTTTTTGGTTTAATGTTGCAATTATTGAGTCTTTTAATGATTAATTTTTTTATATCTAAATTTAAATAATAAAAAATAAATTAAAATATAAATTAAAAGTAAAATAGTTATCAGTGAAATTTGCACTATTGAATTGTATATAAATTTTGAACCTATAAATAAAAATATAAAATTGATAGAATTTATTAATAAACTACTAAAATTATTTGCGAATAATCTTGAATTATTAAATTTTTTTTTAATAAAATAAAATAATAGGTGATGTAAATGTTTATTATCTGCAATTAACGGTGATGAATTAAACCTAAACTTTCTTATAATTGAAAATAAGTTTTCAAAACATGGATACCATAATAATAAAACGATAAAAAAAGGTGAGATATAATCATGTTTATTATAAATTGAAATTAACAATGCACCTACTGACAAACCAATTAAATATGACCCAGAGTCACCTAAATATAATTTGTTTAACAAATTAAATATAAGCAAATAAAATAATAAAATAATATACTTTATTATTAATTCATTTCCAAATTGACTATAACTGAGAAAATTTAAATCAACAATTAAAGATAATATTATTAGGTAATAACCAATAACCAAACCATTTAAACCATCAATAAAATTAGTTCCATTTATAACAATTAATAAACAAAAAGTAAAAAAAATATAAGAAATAAGTTCATATTTTAAAAAAAAATTAAACAATAAAATTTTTATATCATTAAGGTGTAGATCAAAATTAATTATAATAAAAAAAATTATAATTACCTGAAGTAAAAAACGTAATTTTGCAGAATTTAATAATTTAATATCTGACATAAAACCTATTAAAAATATTATAAAAAAAAGGTAAAAACTTTTAACAGTAGTAAAAAAAAATAAACTAAAAAAAAATAAATAAATGCCACCAGTTAAAGGAATATTTTTATTTTCAATAAATAACTGGTGTTTATCTCCTGTTAAGCTTTTTAAAATATTATTTTTTTCAAAAAAATAATTAAAAATTAATATCAACAATGGAATAGTTAAAAAGTAGTATAAATTTATGTTCATTTTTTTAGATAATTAAATCCCAAAAAAAACAAATACAATATAGATTTTAGAAAATTAAAATTCATATAATGATAATAAACTCGAAAACCATCTATAATTTTTTGCATTTTTGATGATGATAACGAGTTATCAACTTTCCTCCATAAAACTAAATATTTATTAATTCCATATAATTTATAATTTTTTGATAACAAAGTCAGCCAAAGAACAAAATCTTCTTTGGTTTTTAGGTTTGAAAATTTATTTTTTGATAAAATTTTTTTTTTTACCATAACGGTAGATAGACCAATGTCACATGATTTTATTAAATCTTCAACACAAAAAAAATTTTTTGCTTTTCTCTTTGATATGATTCTATTTTTTCTATCAAGTATAGAATAACTTGTGTGGGTAAAACTAACTTTATTTTTTTGCATAAATTTAAGTTGTTCTTTAATTTTATCTTTTGACCAAATGTCATCGGCATCGATAAAAGCTAAAAAATTTCCCCTAGATAATCTAATTCCCTTATTTCTTGAGTTGCCAGCTCCAATATTCTTATTATTGATTACTAATCTTATTCTCTTATCAGATAAACACAGTTTTTTTATGTAATTAAGATCACTTTTTGTTTCATCATCATAAACAAGTATTATCTCTATTTTGCTATAGGATTGTTTGATTACTGAGTCTAAAGTTATTGATATATATTTTTTTTTTCTAAAATATGGAATTACTATACTCACTAAAGGCATTATTTAATATTTTTATATTTATAGTTATTGTCATCATAATATATAAAAAAATTTAAATGAAAAAAAAAATTATATTTTTTATGCCCTCTTTTGAGGGTGGAGGAGTAGAAAAAAATATAATCATGATTATTAATAATTTCATAAAAAGAGATGTAAATATTAGCCTTATAACTGCCTCAAAAAAAATTAGAAAAAAGATTAATAAAAAAGTTGATCTTATTAATCCAAAATATAATTTTTGGAATTATCAACCAAGATTTATAAAATATACTCTTTGTATTTTTTTTTTATACCTTGAATATTGTAATAATAAAAATTTTCACGTTTTTTGTTTTCAGGGTAATTTTATATGTATATTTTTTTGTAAAATTTTTAGACTTAAAATAATTATTAGACCAAATTCCTCTCCGGTTGGTTGGTCGAAAAATTTTATTAAGAAATTTTTATTTTCCAAAATTTTAGGACTCGCGGATATAATTGTGGTGAATAGTTTACTTTTTAAAAAAGAGTTTAAGGATATCTTTAAATTAGATACAAAATGTATTTATAACCCATTAAATATTCATGATATAATGAGATTATCAAAAAAAAAAATAAATTTTAAATTTTTTAAAAAAAATTATTTAAACATAATATCATTGGGAAGGTTAGTAGAACAAAAAGATCATATAACAGCAATTAAAGCAGTCGAAATGTTAAAAGAAAAATTAAATTTAAGATTACTTATAATTGGCGAAGGAAATGAAAAGAATTATTTATATAATTACATAAAAAAAAAAGATTTAAATGATACGATTAAAATTAAAAATCGGCTTGAAAATCCATTTCCATACTTATTAAAAGCTGAGATAATGTTACTAACTTCTAAATATGAGGGTTTACCAAATGTCTTACTTGAAGCTCTAGCATTAAAAAAATTTATAATATCTACTAATTGTCCCACTGGACCCAAGGAAATTCTTGACAATGGTAAAGGTGGTCTATTATTTAAAGTTGGAGATTATTCTGAATTATCTAAAAAATTATTTTTTATAGTAAACAAAAAAAAAAGATGTGTGAAAAAAAAAAATTTGCTATTAGTCGATTAGATAGATTCAATTATCAACAAAACATAGACAAATATTTTAATTTATTTAAATATCTTTAAATAATTTACAAATATTTTTGTTAAAATGTAATCAATGTGAAATCTAAAAATTTTATTACTTCCAAGAATTTTATACAAATAATTAAATGACATTAATCTTCTTAAAAACCAATTATAACTTAAAAATCTATATTTTTTTGACTCTCCGATAGCTTTGTAAAATGTTAAATTTTTATTTATAGTTTGTAGTGAATTACAAATATAGTATGCAAATACTCCAATACGAAACCCGAACCACACATGCTTATAATTATTTTCCAGCCGCTTATTTTTTTCAAAAAAATTTTTTATAAATTTTCTTCTAAAACTAATACAACTTTCGGGTGCTAGATAGGGCCAAAAACTTAAAAAATTATTCAAATTTTTTTTTTTTATTTTTTTGTTATTGTATCTTAAAACAGGCAAATCCTGCACTAAATCAATATTTCTATTTTTAGAAAAAAAACTCATCACTTCAAAAACTTTATTTTTTTTAAAATAATCATCACTATCTAATAAAAAAATTATTTGCCCTTTAGAGCAATTTATTAAATTATAATAACCATTTTTTGCATCTAAGGCTGGAATACCAGTTTTTTTTGAGTTATTAAATACTACTTTTACTTTTTTATTATTAATCTTTTTTAATATTTCAATTGAACCATCACTTGAACTATCATCAAAAATCAAAATTTCAAAATTTTTATATGTTTGATTCAAGCAAGAATTAATTGACCTTTTGAGTAATCTTTTATTATTATAATTAATTATCAAAATAGATACTAATAGTTTCATTTTTCAAGAAAGTATTTTACATTTTCCAAATTTGGTTTTTTTTGTACCAATCTACAATTTTTGGTATTTCTTCAAAAATATTTTTTCTTATTTTGTAATTGAGTAGCTTTAAAATTTTTTTATTACTACCATGTGTTTTGATAACCTCTATTTTATTTCTTTTTTTCATAGATAAATTAGGTCTTAACTTTAAAACTTTAGAAATGAATAATAATAACTTATTTATATCTATTGGTTGATTGGAGCAAATATTAAAGATATTAAAATTATCTCTAATATTAAATTTTATTAGTCGATCAATAATTTCAACAACATCATCTATATGAGTATAATCTCTAAAATGTCTTCCTTTATTATATAAATCAAATTTTTTTTTGTTAAATAAAGCATTTAAATATTTAAATATAAACATATCAGGCCTTCCAAAATCTCCATAAACTGTAAAAAACCTAAGACCTATAATTTTCATACTAGAAATTTTTGAAATGTCATTAGCAATATCTTCATTAATTTTTTTGGTAGCTGCATAAATATTTTTTGGTACAATTAATGTTTTTTCATTAACAGGAAATTTTGTTTGATCACCATATACAGAACTTGAAGATGCAAATATAAACTTATTTATTTTATATTTTTTTGATAATGAAATTATATTAATAAATCCTTTAAAATTACTTTCAAAATATGATTTTGGAATACTTAGAGAGTCTCTCACGCCAGCTTGTGCTGCTAAATGAATAACTACGTTTATCTTATTTGTAGTAAATATTTTCTCAATTTTTTTTTTTTCCAATAAGTCTATTTTATTGAAAAAAAAATTTTTATTTTTTTTTAAATTTCTAATTCTTTTTTTTTTTAAAGATGTAGAATAAAAATTATTAATATTATCAAAACCGAATATCTTTGACTCTTTGTTATTTTTACAAATATAATTTGTTAGATGATAGCCAATGAATCCTCCACAACCACTTATTAGATAATTCATTTTATTTTTCTTTAATTATTCGTGTTAGTCTTTTAAAAAATCTTAAATAATGAATAATCCAAACAATAATAGGGTTTTGTCCATTATCTAGTCTAATTTTTGTATTTTCATTAAGATAGTCGATATATTTTAACTTTGAAGATAGACCATTTGGCCCAAAATACCCCATTAATTCATTTTTCTTTGTTGATACTCCCTTCATCTTAAATTTAACAATCATTCTGTAAAATAAGTCATAATCTGATGAATATTTATATTTTAAGTTATAATACCCAATCTTTTTTTGAGAAGAGGTTTTAATAAAAAAACCTACTGAATGAGAGCTATAAAATCCAAATGTCCAAAATATTTTTTGCGGAAAATAACCATGCTGAATATTATGTTTTTTTACACTACCAAATAAAAAATCAATTTCTTGATACTTATTAAAATAATTTTTTACTATTTCAAGCGCATTTGGATAGTAAAAGTCATCCGCGTTTAAGATCCCAATTACATCACCCCCAACCTGATCTATTCCTTTGTTCATAGCATGATATAGACCATTATCATTTTCTGAAATAAAATATTTAATATATTTTTTATACTTAGTTATAATTTCTACAGTTCCATCATTAGAACCACCATCAATAATTATGTGCTCGTAGTTTTGATAAGTTTGATTAATTAAGCTTTGTATATTTTTCTCAATATTATATTTATTATTTTTAACAACTGTAATAATAGATATTTTTAGGTTATTCATTTTTATTTATTAATGCATAAAGTATAAAACTAATACTATAAAAATTAAATTTTATGAAAGTTTATTATTGGTCTCCATACTTAACAAATATTGCTACAATTAATTCGGTAAAAAGGTCGGCTAAATCTTTATTAAAATATAACAAATCTAAAAATATTTCTGAAGTTGGAATATTAAATAGTATTGGTGAATGGAGTTTTAAAAAAAAAATCTTTTCAAAAGTTAAAATTATTAATTTACACCCATTCAATTTTTTTAGTTTTTTACCAAAAGAGGGATTTATTCAGAGTAGATTTTCATTTATAATTATTTTTTTTATAAATTTTTTTCCATTAATATTTTTAATAAAAAGAAAAAAACCTAAATATTTTATAATTCATCTTTTAACTATTTTACCAATTATTCTTAGTCCTCTATTATCAAAGAATACTAAAATTATATTAAGAATTTCAGGATTACCTAAATTAACTTTTTTTAGAACACTGATTTGGAAAATATTTTCAAATTATATATATAAAGTTACTGTGCCTACAAAAACAACATTAAAGTTTTTACATGATACAGGAATTTTTAACAAAAAAAAAGTTAGTTTACTAAGAGATCCAGTAATAGATAGTAATGAAATATTTAAAAAGAAATTTATGCCTATTGAAAATAAATTCAAAAATAAAAAATTTATTGTATCAATTGGTAGATTGACAAATCAAAAAAATTTTGAATTTTTAATTAAAATGGTTTCCAAATACAAAAAAAAATTTTTAGCTGATCATCTCCTAATTATAGGTAGTGGGGAGGATAAAATAAAACTTCAAGAAACTATTTCAAATCTTAAATGTCAAAATTATGTGCATTTGATTGGATTTAGAAAAAATGTTTACAAATATATTTACCGTAGCGAAGCCTTATTCTCTTCAGCATTATACGAAGACCCCGGATTTACGATAATAGAGGCTGCCTATTTAAAAAAAAAAATTGTAACTTCACTTGTTAAGAATGGACCAATAGAAATGAAAAAAAATGGAAATCTATGCTTTTTTTTTAAGGTAAATAATGAAAAGAGCTTTTTAAATGTTTTAAAAAAAGCCAAAAATATAAATCAAAAAAAAATTGTTAATGCTAAAAAGTTTTCAGAAAATTTTTCTACTTATAACCATTATAAAAATTTAATAAGAATTTTAATCTAATTTTTTATTAAACTTTTAAATAAATTTACATTTTTTCTAATGGAAAAACGGTATAGATTTTTTCTACAAATATACTCTTTATCATAAAATTTTTTTGGATTTAAATAAAATCTCAAAAGTAAATTTGATAAACTTTTGAAATCTTTAATCTTGAAATAAGATCCTGCCTTTCCATTTTTTAGTATTTCTTTTGAACCACTCTTAAAATTAGAAGAAATAATTGGCAAACAATAACTTGCTGCCTCTATAACTGTAGTTGGTAATCCTTCATATAATGATGTACAAACATATAAATGGGCAGATTTATAAAATTTATCTAGTTTAGTTTTATTGGTGTAAATTTTTACACTGATTTTGCTACTATTAACAAAATTTTTTATTTTTTTATAATTTTTACCATAACCGACTAAAGTAATATTTATCTGATTTTTAATTTTTGAATGTTTTATTGCATTTAATAATGTAAAATGATCTTTTTGATCAACAAATCTAGAAATATTTAAAATATTTATTTTCTGATTTGGTGTATAATTTTTTTTTCTTTAAGTTATTTTTTTGAAAGAAGGGTTATATAATGTAAAAACTTTTCTACCGA
>Ga0181553_10003145_pt1 | contig 14364 bp, 16 predicted proteins | sample 011ome_17_FD_133753 | JGI IMG/M metagenome (GOLD analysis project Ga0181553, IMG submission 133753) | Coastal salt marsh microbial communities from the Groves Creek Marsh, Skidaway Island, Georgia - 011502XT metaG (megahit assembly) | ecosystem: Environmental > Aquatic > Marine > Intertidal...
ACCCTATGCTCTGGCTCGAATTCCTGCCAAGGGCGAAACCCGTGGTAACCTGGCTGCTGGTGGACGCGGGGTCGCGGTAGCGTTATCTGATTCTGATTATGCGATTGTCGACCGTGTTGCACCGACATTGGTTGAAAAAGGCTTAATCTTTGTTGGGTTAGATGTTATTGGCAGTAGCCTGACCGAAATTAATGTCACAAGTCCAACCTGTATCAGAGAGATCGATGCAGCATACGGGACTGACATTGCGACTGATTTAATGGATACGATTGCCGCTAAGTTGTGAAACGTCTCCTACTAATCTCCCTATGCATTCTAGCCTTGTCTGGCTGTGAAAAGGCTTCGAATCAAGTTCATGTAAGACAAATTACCAGCTTTGGCACTACCGTCGAAGTTACACTATCGGCGGTGTCAGCATCCGATGCTGATCAGGCATTAGATATAATAGAGCAAGAGCTGAATTATATGCATGAACAATGGCATGCCTGGCGGCCGAGCTCGATCACCCGCCTCAACAAGCAATTGCAATCTGGACAGCCGTTTAGCGTCGATGAGCAGCTACTTCCGCTGCTTAACCAGTCAAAAGAGCTTTATAGCAAAAGCCTGAGCTACTTTAATCCGGCCATCGGCAAGCTCATCGAATTGTGGGGTTTTTATCAGGATAATCCACAGATTACTGCTTCATTACCACCTGAAACAATGATCAACCAGCTGGTGCTATCAGACCCAAATATGGACAATATCGTGATATCTGATTACGAGGTAAGAGGAACGAACTCAGATATCCAACTTGATTTTGGTGGCTATGCCAAAGGTTATGGTGTGCAGCAGTTGATTGAGCAATTACGCGCACGAGGGATTACCAATGCCATGGTGAATGCTGGCGGTGACATCAAAGTGATTGGTAAACGACAGGCACGAAATTGGCGGGTTGCGATTGACGATCCTTACCAAGAACAACCGTTGGGTTGGCTGTATATGGAATCCGGTGAGAGCATTTTCAGTTCAGGTGATTACCGTCGATTTTTTGAAGTTGATGGCAAACGATACCATCACATTATTGACCCTAATACTGGCTATCCAACTGAGCAAGCCAGAGCAGCAACCGTGATCGCCCATGATCCTGCGGTGGCTGATGCAGCTGCGACTGCACTGATGGTGGCTCCACAGAGCGACTGGTTGCGGATCATGCAAAACATGGGACTAAAGCACATTTTAATTGTCACAAATGATGGTACTCTACACTGCGATCAAGGGTTTGCTGAGCGTCTAACCCTTTTCTCAGCAAGGAAACCGCATATAATTGATAAATAATATTAACTGGTAGAACCGTTGGCTAAAGAAACAAATAATACACCCGTTATCACTGGCGCTGATCGGATGAGTTTCAGCCTGTTTCTGGCGGCTGCATTTCATGTGCTAATTCTTCTTGGTGTGACATTCGCCATGCCAGATAAGGTGGTGGATAAATTTCAACGAACGCTTGACGTTGTGCTGGCCACCGATAGCTCAGAGGAACGGCCCGAGCAGGCTGATTTTATTGCTCAGGCAGACCAGTTGGGTGGCGGTGAGGCTGACGATGTTCAGAAGGTGACGACCACTGAAATAGCCCCGTTCCCTGATCAGACATTGAATGAGATAACACAACCGCCTGAAGTTCAGGTCACCAAACAGCAAGTTGAAGAGCAAGAGGTTCTCAGCACTGATCTCAGTGATAAAACAACGATCAACCCAGATACACAACCAGACGAAGTTCAGGATGCGACTGAGGCACCCGAAGTACAGTCGATCTATCAACGCAGTTTAGAGATCGCCAGCCTCGAAGCTCAGCTTGATGTTGAAATCAATAACCGGGCGAAAAAGCCGCGCAGACGAACTGTCTCTGCTGCAACACATCGTGCAACCGATGCCCTGTATATTGATGCATGGCGGCGAAAAATTGAACGCATCGGAAATTTAAACTACCCGGAAAAAGCGAAACGAAACGGTATCTACGGCAGTCTCAGCCTGAAGGTGGCCATCAACGCTGACGGAACGGTCAACGAGATCCTTGTATTACGTAGCTCAGGCCATAAAATACTAGATGACGCTGCGATACGTATTGTGAGACTAGCATCACCTTTCGCACCGTTAACAAATGAGATACTAGTAGATACAGATATTCTGGAAATTATTCGTGTATGGCAGTTTCAACCGAACAATCAAATGAACACCAACTAGACAGTGCCTTCCCCAGTCTGAAGGATCAGCTGTTGGTGGCTATGCCTGGCCTGACTGATCCGTTCTTTAAAGAGACGGTAACTTACATAATTCAGCATGATGAGGATGGCGCCATGGGTGTCATGATTAACCAGACCATGCCAGTTAACCAGTATGAACTTCTAAAGCAACTCGGCTTTGAGGCACCCAAGCTACTTGAACATGAAGACGTATTGTCAGGTGGACCAGTACAGATGCAGCGTGGTTTTGTGTTACACAAGAGACACGGAGACTGGGACTCCTCCATGGCCATCAATGATGACGTCTGTCTAACCACATCCATGGATATCCTGGAGGCGATCGCCAAGGACGAAGGTCCCGAGCAATATCAATTATTGCTGGGTTACGCCGGCTGGGATGCCGGGCAATTGGATCAGGAGATGCTCGAAAACTCCTGGCTTACCGTGCCCGCCAACGAAACCCTTATCTTTGATACACCTCTTGAGGAGCGCTGGCAACAAGCCAGTCAATCTATAGGTATTGATATAAACCAACTGACTCTACTGGCAGGCCACTGCTAGTGGGGACAGCATCGAATCAGATCTTGGCCTTTGATTACGGCGAAAAACGTATTGGCGTTGCGGTTGGCCAGACCATTACTGCCAGCGCCAATCCGATTCAAGCACTAGCGGCAAAATCAGGTGAGCCTGACTGGCAGTTGGTACAAAAACTGATCGATGAATGGCAACCCTCTCTGGTCGTTGTGGGCTCGCCGCTGAACATGGATGGTACAGAGCAACGGCTGACTAAGCGGGCACAAAAATTTGCCAATCGGCTGCATGGTCGTTTTGGACTTGATGTGCGTCTGGTTGATGAGCGACTCAGCAGTGTCGCAGCACGGGAAGAATTATTTGCCCAGTTTGGTTACCGTGGTTTAGAAAAGCACTCCATTGATAGTCTGGCAGCCTGCCATATACTCGAGACCTGGTTTCCGGAAAATGCAGCTCCATAACATCACCCAGATAGAAACCTTGCCCAGAGCAAATATCTATCGCGCTGAAAGTTCAGAGCCACTTCATCCCGGGCAATTCTTAATCGTCAATAATCAACCATTGGCCGTCATTAAATCTGAAACGATCGCCAACTCACACCACCTGATCTTGCAAAGTCCTGTTGCTATAAGTCCCAATGATGTCTATGCAATTAATGGGCAAATTATCGATTGGCAAATCCAACACAGCGTGACTGTGCTGACAGAGGGTTTTGGTAATCTGGTCGCCGTGCATTGGTTAAATGCTAATCGTAAGGCAATGGCAAGTCAGGTAGACCGTGTGGTGTTGTATGCTGAGGATAGTTTCGACTTCAGGCCCTCACCATCGCAGTACATGACACCTGACTACCCCAGCAATATGATTGCCTCTATGCCATTGTTAGATGATTTAGGTTATATCTCGCGTCTTGCGTGTCAGCAATTTCAGCCCGGTTGCTTTGAGGGCTCACTGGCTGAACTGATGGCAATGTTACCGAATAAACCTCGCAATTGGCTTGGTTTTGCAAAGCAAGAAACCATTGATGAGTTATCAGAATTACTTGGTGAACCTGTTGGTGTCTATTGGACCGATTGCAGCTAAATCTCGGTATCTTCCAGATTTAAACCATCTGCCTCTAACTGCAAACCGCCATCTTCTTCGGTTTGATCTAGCTTGATCATCAAGCGCAGGTCGTTAGGCGAATCGGCATGAGCCAGCGCATCCTCGTAGGTGATCTCGGCCGACTTGAAGAGTTTGAACAGAGCCTGATCGAAGGTTTGCATACCATGCTCGTTAGACTTCGAAATCAACTCTTTCATGAGATGAACTTCACCTTTGCGAATGTGATCAGACATCAGTGGCGTGTTAAGCATCACCTCAATGGCGGCACGACGTCCTTTACCATCAGGCGTTGGTATCAGCTGTTGGGCAATAATTCCTTTGAGATTTAAACTCAAGTCCATGAGGAGTTGATCACGACGATCTTCAGGGAAGAAGTGTAAAATACGATCCATTGCCTGATTGGCGTTATTCGCGTGCAGGGTACACATACATAAGTGGCCCGTTTCTGCAAAGGCAATGGCGTATTCCATCGTCTCACGGGTTCGAACCTCACCAATCATAATCACATCAGGTGCCTGACGTAAGGTGTTCTTTAGCGCCACCTCAAAGGTTTCAGTATCGATACCAACTTCACGCTGAGTCATGATGCAACGATCATGGTTGTGCACAAATTCAATCGGATCCTCAATACTGATGATATGCCCAGTCGAGTTGCGGTTACGATAGCCTATCATGGCTGCCAGAGAGGTAGACTTACCGGTACCCGTAGCACCCACCATGATCACCAGACCACGTTTGGTCATAGCCACATCATTAAGAACCGGTGGTAAGCGTAATTCCTCTGTGGTTGGGATCACCGTTTCAATACGTCGCAGCACCATACCAATCTGGTTACGTTGTTGGAACGCGCTGACACGAAAACGACCAATGCCATGGGCAGAAATTGCAAAGTTGCATTCATGGGTGGTTGAGAACTCTTTACGTTGCTCTTCACTCATGACACTTAACACAACTTCTCGCGCTTTATCTGAGGACAGAGCACGCTGTGTTACCGGAACAACCTTGCCATGAATTTTAATACTTGGCGCTACTCCTGCAGTTATGAATAGGTCAGAGGCTTGTTTAGAAACCATCAATTTTAGTAAGGCTTCAAAATCCATTCTATCTTCCTGTCACTTTGGTCATTATTTAACTCTAGCAGATTTTATTAAAAGTCTTCGCGGTTTTTCGCTTTTTCGCGCGCATCTTTACGTGTGATTAAGCCTTTGTTCAATAACTCTTTCAAACACTGGTCCAGTGTCTGCATACCCACATTTAGACCGGTCTGAATAGCACTATACATCTGCGCCACCTTATCCTCACGAATGAGGTTACGTATTGCAGGTGTGCCAATCATAATTTCGTGAGCCGCAATCCGACCACCGCCAATTTTCTTCAGCAGGGTCTGGGCGATTACCGCCTGAAGTGATTCTGAGAGCATGGAGCGAACCATGTCTTTTTCTGCTGCCGGAAATACATCGATGATACGGTCAATTGTTTTAGCCGCCGAGGTTGTGTGCAATGTACCGAATACCAGATGGCCTGTCTCTGCTGCCGAGAGAGCCAGACGAATTGTTTCCAGATCACGTAACTCACCCACCAGAATAATGTCCGGATCTTCACGAAGTGCCGAGCGCAAAGCTTCATTAAAACCAAGCGTATCTCGATGCACCTCACGTTGGTTCATCAAACACTTGCGCGATTCATGGACGAATTCGATGGGGTCTTCAATGGTGAGGATATGATCATATCGAGTATCGTTGATGTAATCGATCATCGCCGCCAGCGTAGTTGATTTACCCGAACCGGTAGGTCCTGTCACCAGAACTAAACCACGTGGTTTTTCAGAGATGTCTTTAAAAATAGCCGGCGCATTAAGAGCTTCTAGTGTTAAAACTTCTGAGGGAATGGTTCGAAATACTGCGGCCGCACCACGATTTTGATTAAACGCATTCACACGGAAACGAGCCACACCCGGAAGTTCAAACGAGAAATCCGTCTCATAGAATTCTTCATAGTCCTTGCGCTGTTTATCATTCATGATGTCATAAATCAGACCATGAACAGTTTTATGATCCAAGGGTGGAATATTAATCCGACGCACGTCCCCATCGACACGAATCATGGGTGGTAGGTCAGATGATAAGTGAAGGTCAGAAGCGTTATTTTTTACGCTGAAGGCTAAAAGCTCTGTAATATCCATTAATTAATCCTTACAATCACGGCAAGCACCGGGTCGATATTTCATCCATATTCTAGTAGATAAACATGACGATTGCATTTAATCTGGAGCAGGTTTTACAAAGAATTGCCAAATCGGTCAACATTTACCGAACTGACAACTCAGATGTACAACTCATTGCAGTATCCAAAACGCGTCCGCCTGATGCGATCAGGGAAGCTTGGGCGCATGGACAGCGGATGTTTGGTGAGAATTATGTCCAGGAAGCCGTTGAGAAGATAAATGCACTGCAGGATCTGGATATCGAATGGCACTATATCGGTCCCATTCAATCAAACAAAACAGCTCTGATTGCGCAGAATTTTGACTGGTGTCAAAGTGTTGATCGCAGCAAAATCGCTCGACGTCTCTCGGCACAGAGACCAGATGATAAGCCGCCGCTGAATGTTTGTGTACAGCTAAACATATCTGCCGAGGAAACCAAGTCCGGCACTGATGAAACCTCGCTGTGGTCTTTGGCCGATGAAATTGCCACACTCGAGCACTTAACACTGCGTGGACTCATGACCATTCCTGAGCGTCAGACGGATTTTGAGCAACAGCGACAATCATTTAATCGTATGCATGCACTATTTGAACAAATGCAACACAGATACAACAGCGTCGATACATTATCCATGGGTATGAGTAATGATCTTGAAGCTGCCGTGGCTGCAGGGAGTACCATGGTTAGAATCGGTACCGATATTTTTGGCGCGAGGACATAGAGTGAACAAGGTGATTGGTTTTATTGGAGCAGGTAATATCAATAGCGCTCTGATTGGTGGTCTGATGGCATCTGGTGTCAGTGCTGACTCGATTATTGTCTCAAATCCTTCAGCAGACAAATTAACGCAACTGACAGAGCAGTATGGCGTCAAAACAACCACAAATAATACTGACGTTGCAGCGCAATCAGACGTAATTATACTGGGTGTAAAACCATATAATATTAGCCCCGTGTGTCAGGAAATCGCGCCCGTGTGTCAGGATACACTTGTTGTGTCTGTCGCCGCTGGCATTCCGATTGCCGATATAGTCGCCCATTTCCCAGCGCAGCAAGCCATCGTAAGGGTCATGCCTAACACACCGAGTCTGGTCGGTAAGGGCGCATCAGGTATATGCTCGAATGAATATGTCAGTGATGAGCAGGCCAACACAGTACAGGCTATATTTGCCACCACCGGCACGACCGAACTAATAGCACAGGAGTCATTAATGGATCTGGTCACCGCCCTATCAGGATCAGGTCCCGCTTACTTTTTCTATATTGCAGAAGCAATGCTCAAAGAGGCAACCTCTCAGGGGATGTCAGAAGCACAAGCACAACGATTAATTTATCAAACCATGGCCGGTGCAGCCGAATTATTACAGCAGAGTGACTTGGCGCCTGAGGCTTTGCGTAACAGAGTCACCTCACCTGGTGGCACTACTGCAGCAGCTCTCGAGGTACTGCAGCAACAGGATGTATCAACGGCCATGCAACAGGCGGTTAAGGCGGCGGTTATGCGCGGTCAAGAGTTGGCTAAATGACATGCTTGCAATTAATAAAACGAATGCCCATAGTTATTACAATCCTGTAAGTTTGGAATGAACAATGCAATCACCGATACAGTTTTTACTTTTTACACTCTTTGATCTGTATACCATGGTCGTTCTGCTGCGCTTCATGTTGCAGTTATTCCGAGCTGACTTTTATAATCCGCTGTCACAATTTGTGGTCAAGGTCACCAATCCAATTCTGGTCCCTCTGCGGAAAATTATTCCCGGTGTGGCTGGATTAGACGTTGCCTCTCTGATCTTTGCCTATTTAATTATCCTGACCAAATTTTTCCTTTATGCCGGGATCAGCGGTTCCTTCTACAGCCCCGGTATGCTGATTATCGTCGGCTTGGCTGATATGTTAAATCAGGTTATTAATCTGATCTTCTGGTTAGTGCTCATTCGAGTAATCATGAGTTGGGTCAACCCAGGTGCGAGCAATCCGATGATGATGGTGATATATCAGGTTACTGAGCCCGTCATGGCGCCTGTACGTCGGCTAATCCCGCCTATGGGTGGTCTCGATTTATCGCCGATTGTTCTGATTATCGGACTACAATTCTTAATTATGGCACTCAATGCCTGGATTTTCTCGCCGCTAATCCGCATGCTTTAGCGCAATATCAGTCGATTCATACCTCTCAATTAGTGTGCTTTGCATCACAAAACAGGCCATTTAGGGACCATTTATCAGCAAAATATCGCCATTTGTCTCAAGTTAAGCCATTTGTACAACCATCTTTAGGTATAATCAGCAAACTACTGATATCTAGTGATTTATATGTACGAGCGGCCAACCGAATTACATACGCTTACAGGGCATATCCATAACTTCGAACGATGGAAAAAGGACCTCGCTCGCTCGTTAAAAAGTTTCCGTTTGTGGCTGCGACGTAACAATCTGTTCAGCGAACCGGTTGATAAGCGCCTGCATGACCTTCTTTCGGTACTCAAAAATGATTACGTGACCATCGCCTTTGCCGGTGAATTTTCCCGTGGCAAAACAGAGCTTATCAACGCCATGTTTTTCGCCCGTTATGGCAAACGTATACTGCCCTCACAGGCAGGTCGTACCACCATGTGTCCGACCGAGCTGTTTTATGATCTCGATGAAAATGATACTTATATCAAATTGCTTGCGATTGAAACTCGCAATGATCCTCGCCCGCTAACCGAGTTTCGAAAGCTCGAGGATTACTGGATAAAGGTGCCAATCAACACAGATTCTGCAGAGGAAATGGCAGAGTCTCTTATGCGTGTCACAGAGACTAAAATGGTATCAGCTGAGAAAGCAGAAGCGCTTGGCTTTAATACCGAAAAACTGACCCGTGAGAACGATCAGGTGGAAATTCCCATGTGGCGCCACGCATTAGTCAGTTTTGATCATCCTATGCTTATGAAAGGGCTGTGCATTTTGGATACGCCAGGTCTCAATGCCCTCGGCTCAGAGCCTGAATTAACTTTGAGCCTTCTGCCGAGTGCACAAGCAGTGATTTTCTTACTCGCTGCCGATGCTGGTGTCACAGCCAGTGATATGGCTATCTGGGATGAGCATATCTCACAGCTAAAGAACCGCTCAAACCTGGGGCTGTATGCGGTACTCAATAAGGTCGATGTACTCTGGGATGACCTGTCCACTGACAGCGAGATTCAGGCAAATATCGATCATGTAATTACCACCACAGCGAAACAACTCGACATACCGGAAGCCAATGTCATACCGGTCTCAGCGCAGAAGGCACTCCTCGGCCGGGTTAAAAAAGATGCGCAATTATTCGATAAGAGCCGCTTGCAGGTTTTAGAAAACGTCTTATCTGACACCATCATGGGTTCGAAAGAGCAGAACCTCTGGAATAATGTCATTAATGAGGCGCGTGATGTGGTCTCAGATAGTCACCGTTTATTGCAACATCGAAAGCACAACCTGTTACGTCAACAAGAGCAAATGATCAGTATTCGTGATTCCAGTCAGGGTCGCATTGAGGAGCTGATTACACAAGCCAAAGTTCAGCAACAGAAATATCAGACACAGGCGTTGAATCTGAAACCGAGTCTCAGACTGGCTGAACGTCAGGCGGAAATGTTAAAAGAAACTCTGGCGCCGGCGAAGATTCAAAAACAAATCGATCTGGCTGCCAATGAGATGGCTAATGCCAAGAGTACCGTTGGCATGCTAAAGGGTATGCGGCAGTTCTTTTTTCAAATCGATGCCCTGATGATTGATTTTTGTCATGAGGCAGAGCGTTGTAATCGACTGGCTGAATCAGTATTCGAGCGTTTCCAAGAGCAGGAGGAAAATGAAACCTTCAACCCTCGCCTGCTGACAGCAAAACAGTACCGACGTGAGCTCAACACTATTTTCTCCGACTCTGATCAATTTAATCGACATCTGAAACTGGCATTTTCCGGAAAGAGCAAGGTGGTTAGTCGATTCTTTAATACTACTGTCTATAACATTACGCGCTTTATGGAAGAGACACGCGATAAGGTTGACCATTGGGCAGAGCACGTATTACACCCGTTAAGTCAGCAGCTCAGAGACGAGAAAGATACGCTGGATTCTTATCAACAGGAGTTGAATGACATTCGCCAGAGTGGTTCTGATGCTGGCGGCAGACTCAAAGGATTAGCAACATTATTAGAGGACACAGATACCGAGCTTGAGCATTGCATGGCCACACTAAACCTGCTTGAGCGCTTTAAACCTGACGACGAAAAAAGTAAAATAGTACAATTCAAACAACGTAAATTCAGCTTCTGAATCGGAGATTGTGAATGATGTTTCGTCGCACTGGCTGCACTGGCCTATTTTTTATTTTGTCTGTCCTTAGCAGCTTATCAATGATTAGCGTTCAGGCTGAGCAGAAAAAGACCTTCAATATTTATGACGTCCATTATGTCGCAGCAAGCACCGCAATGCTTACTCCGGCAATCGCCAAAATCTATAAAATTCAGCGCAGCAAAAGTAAAGGACTAGTGACCATCGCTATTCGTAACACAGAGGAAAAAATGGCTGTCGAGGGTTTAGTCAGAGGCTCAGTTAAAAATCCTATTGGTCAACTACAAGCTTTAAACTTCACTAAAATAACTGATCAGGATGCCATCTACTATCTGGCCACGTATAACTTTGCTGACAAACAATACATGAACTTCGATATTCTGGTCAGTCCGATGGGTGTTCAGAACACCTATGTTATCGACTTCAGACAGCAGTTCTTCGTTGACTAAACTATGAACACAATTGTCCTTGCATCAGGGAATAAAGGGAAACTGCGCGAATTCAAGCAAATGTTTGCAGACTTGCCATACTGTATCAAACCGCAATCAGAGTTTGATGTGGGTGAAGTTGAGGAAACCGGTCTTACCTTTGTCGAGAATGCCATCATTAAAGCACGCCACGCAGCGCAAATAACCGGTATGCCCGTGATCGCTGATGATTCAGGGATTGAGGTCGATGCTCTTCAAGGTGCACCAGGGATCTATTCGGCGCGCTATGCCGGTGTCGATGCATCTGACAAAGATAATCTCAATAAGCTGTTAGCTGATATGGCAGATGAGGACCAACGCAGTTGTCGGTTTCAATGCGTTCTGGTATTGATGCGCCATGCTAACGATCCTACCCCACTTATTGCGCAAGCTAGCTGGGAAGGTGAGCTTCTCTCTAAACCGGCCGGGGAAAATGGCTTTGGCTATGATCCGCTCTTTTGGTTAGCCGATAAACAATGTACATCGGCTGAACTGAGTTCGGATATCAAAGACACGCTCAGCCATCGCGGTCAGGCGTTGCGTAAATTGGTTGCCATGCTTCAGGAAGTGCCTGACTTTTTATCATGAAAACTGGTATCCCACTGAGCTTATATGTTCACCTGCCTTGGTGTGTGGAAAAATGTCCCTACTGTGACTTTAACTCGCACGAGGTTCAGGGCGAACTACCTGAGCAAACCTATATTGATGCTTTATTTCGTAACGTTGAGGATCAGTTACCGACTTTCTGGGGCCGTCGAATTGATACGATGTTTATTGGTGGAGGAACACCCTCCTTGTTCTCTGGAGCAAGTGTTGAGCGGCTGATGTCTGGACTACGTGCGCGACTCGGATTTGTTGCTAATATGGAAGTCACTCTGGAATCCAACCCGGGTACTGCCGATGCCAGTAATTATAGCGCTTATCGAGACGCTGGTATCAATCGCCTATCGATTGGTGTTCAATCATTAGACACCGAGCACTTGAAAACGCTAGGCAGAATTCACTCAGCCAATGAAGCAATTGCCGCCATCGCCATCGCGAAACAAGCAGGATTTGAACGTATTAATGCAGACCTGATGTATGGCCTTGCTAATCAGACTGTGGCACAGGCACTCGATGACCTCAGACAGCTCATTGATCAGGATATCGAGCATATCTCATGGTATCAGTTGACCATTGAACCAAATACCGTTTACTACAGTAAACCACCGGCTCATTTACCTGATAACGATTTCATCATGGACATTCAGCAAGCGGGTGCAGAATTATTACGTTCAGCAGGGTATCGACAATATGAGATCTCAGCCTGGGCTAAGCCGGGGGCAGAATGTCAGCATAATCTGAATTATTGGCAGTTTGGTGACTATGTAGGAATTGGTGCAGGAGCCCACGGCAAAATTACTGACTTTAATGAGGAACGCATTTATCGCACCCGCATGCGCAAGCAGCCCGATCATTGGTTGCAAACCAATAGTGAACTCATGGCGGAGCGCACTGCCATCGCACGTGAAGACTTGGCACTAGAATTTTTTCTAAACGTGCTAAGATTAAACCAAGGAGCGCCCAAGAATTATCTTTTTGAGCGCACAGGACTTATGAGTGAGCGCATTCAAGCACCACTCGATCAGGCAGTACAGAAGGGTTTGCTGGCACAGCATCAGGATAATTTTGTCGCCACTGAGTTAGGCCGCAATTATCTCAATGATCTGCTCGCACTATTCATGCCCGAGGAAAACCTGATAATGCAAACAAAGGCATAATAGCTACATCGAGGAGATACCATGGTTACAATTGAGCTGGCTTACGAGGGTGATTTACGCGTAACAACAGTACATGGTCCGTCACGACAAACGCTGTCAACAGATGCACCTATTGATAATCAGGGCAAAGGCGAAAGTTACTCGCCAACCGATCTGCTGGCTACGGCACTCGGCTCGTGCATGTTAACTGTCATGGGTATTGCTGCGCGTAGCAGAGACATTCCACTCGAAGGGACAACCGCCATTGTCGAGAAGCACATGAGTCAGGATGAGCCTCGCCGGATCAGTATTCTGGACGTTCGTATTGATATTCCCTACGCATTACTCGATAAATCGAAAGTCGTATTAAAGCGCGCGGCTGAAACCTGTCCAGTGGCACAAAGCATCAACCCTGCGATTAAAATTAATTTCGAGATGAATAGCTTATAAGCGCCTATTTTGAAACGTGCATTGATAGGTGATAAGCAGAGCAGTATCATTCAGTCCATTTGATAGCCTGATTAATTGCTGTGCAAGGTTAACGGTGTAGAAAAGGTGAATACAATTCGTACTGCGATATTAAGTACTTTTCTTGACAAATATGAGATCCCAGACGCCGTGACCTAAGCGGTGGCCGCGTTGTTCAAATTTAGTCAGAGGTCGGCTGTCAGGTCGAGGCACATAATCATTGGTATCAGAAGTATTTTTCAAAGAGGCTTCTGCAGATAGCACCTCCAGCATTTGCTCGGCATAATTTTCCCAGTCAGTTGCAAGATGCATAAAACCGCCTGGCTTAAGCCGTGTTGCCAGCTCAGTAACAAACTCTGGCTGGATCAGTCGGCGTTTATGATGGCGCTTCTTATGCCAAGGGTCAGGAAAGAAAATTTGAATGCCGTCGAGCGAATTCATGCCGATATGGTCTCGCAACAGCACCACTGCATCCTCACCAGAGACGCGGATATTCTCAAGACCTTTCGCTTGCATGGCATTGAGCAATGAACCCACTCCGGGCAAATGCACTTCAACGCCGAGATAGTTGATTTCCGGATGATTTTCCGCCTGCGCTGCCAGAGACTGACCCATGCCGAAACCAATCTCCAGTATAGTCTCAGCTTGGCGAGCAAAAATAGCTGGGTAATCAAACAAGCCATCAAGATGATCAACACCATATTCGGGAATCAGCGATTCCAGCGCGCGGCTTTGACCCTGAGTCATGCGACCCTCACGTTTTACAAAGCTGCGAATTTGTCTTGGATGCTCTGGTTTGTCTGATAATTCGCTCATAATGTTATGCTTGTGTGTCATTTTGAACAGGCGGCTATGCTATCACATTTATTGACAAATTTAGCACTGTATTATCAGTCAAAGGCTTCCAGTTCAGGTGGCTTTTATTGGTTTATACTGGTAGCCTGTGAGGCATAAAAACTAATACGATACTGTTATTTACTAAACATGTTGTTGCCTGAATTACCCAATTATCATGCCCTAGCGGTCATGTTACTGACGGCTTTTGCGCTGTGGCTTTTCCGCAAGGATGATCTGCCACTGGAGACATCCAGTCTCATTATTCTGGTTATATTAGCCCTCGGATTTACCCTCTCACCGTTTGAAGCCGATGAAAAATCGTTGCGAGCATCTGACTTCTTCTCCGGCTTTGGTCACGAGGCCATGGTCGCAGTGTGTGCACTGATGGTCGCAGGACAGGGTCTTGTGAGAACAGGAGCCCTGGAGCCTATCGGTCGAACACTAGCAAAATTATGGCGTATCGCCCCGATGCTATCATTGC
>Ga0181553_10003156_pt1 | contig 14328 bp, 12 predicted proteins | sample 011ome_17_FD_133753 | JGI IMG/M metagenome (GOLD analysis project Ga0181553, IMG submission 133753) | Coastal salt marsh microbial communities from the Groves Creek Marsh, Skidaway Island, Georgia - 011502XT metaG (megahit assembly) | ecosystem: Environmental > Aquatic > Marine > Intertidal...
ACGGACTTGATCCGTTATTTATCCCAGAATCGCTATTCAACAATACTGAATCCAACCCAATAAATCCTCTAAAAACTGAATGTCGAAATACCCAATTTTCAAATTCGGAGTTTGAAAATGTATCCGGTTACTTAGATGCCTTTGAAAACCGTCAAATTGAAATAATTGATCTCGCTAACTCCTTAAAGCAAAATTGTGTTGACAGTTTAATTGCCTACAAAACGAGTCTTAATCAAAGTTTGAACGCTGGCAATTTAACTCAAATCCAATATGACCTTTTGTTGACAAAAGCCGAGGAAACATTTATTCAAGATTTACGTCATAGATATAACGAAAGTAAAATATTAACAACATCGGCTTCAAATTTAAAAGTAGTACTTAATGAAATTGAAGAGGTGTTGTCAGAAAAATCTTGGGGCCGATTTATGGCTCGTTTAAAGGAAAAGTAACTCATGTGGTTATTTTGGTTTAGTTTGGTAAAAGAAAGGTCCGTAATTCGGACCTTTCTTTTTTGTAAATTGCACCATGCATTCGGGCCATTTCTTGAAACAATCGTTATTTAACGATTTCCATATAGATACAGAACCAATAATCAGCCCCAAATCTCAATTGTATTTTATTGGATCTTGTTTCAGCCAAGAAATTTCTCAACGATTTCACGAACGATACCTGCTAACAGAGCACAATCCTTTTGGCACCTTATTTACTCCACAATCTATTAGAAAGGCACTTGAAATCATCTCAGGCACAAAGCCTGTGGAACTTACAAAATTCAATGAAGAATGGCACTTCCTTGATGGTGCATATAGATTCCATGGGACCCATTCAGAAAAGTTAAAAAGCCAAATAGACCAAATAGCATTACAAAGCCGTGCTTTTTTGAAGCAAAGTAATTTCTTATTTATAACTCTGGGAACCTCGATATACTACGAATGGATTCATAACTCTCGTTCTGTTGCCAATTGCCATAAAATTCCACAGAATAATTTCCTAAAAAAACAATTTACAACCGAGGAGATCAAAACGGATTTAAACGCAATTGACACGTTAATTTTTGAAAACTTCCCTCAAATACAAATAGTATACACAGTAAGTCCAGTGCGTCATCTGAGAGACGGGATTCGAGAAAACTCGGTGAGCAAATCAATACTGCATGCCGCTTTACACGAACATTTAAGCTCCAATCGAGCGCGTTATTTCCCCTCTTACGAAATTTTCAATGATGAACTTAGAGATTTGCGTTTTTTCAAAACCGATTTGATGCATCCAAACGATTGGGCAACGGATTATATCTTTACTCGTTTTCTTGAAACTTATGGCACCACAGAATTAATAGAATTCGTAGATCGCGCCGACAAATTAAGAAAAATTGAACTCCATAAAAAACATAATTCGGCAATTCAAGTTGAAACCAACTGGAATTGGGAAGAGAACAGAAACAACTTGTTGAACGAATAGAGCGTTACTCCTTTTCAGGTAGCTGTGCTTCAATTATAGCATCTACTTTTTCGCTGGTTCTCACAAAAAGAGGTTCTACTGTTGTTAACTTTTCCGTCACTTCAAGCGTAAGTTTCAAATTAGTAGCCAATCTGCTTTTTAATAAATTGCGCTCTGATTTAAAACCTTCAATATCGTTGTCGTAATTCCCATTCTTCAATTGCTTTTCCAATCCTTTTATTGAATAGAAGATATCTTCTGCTGTTAATACAGACTGTTTGTATTTCGTACCCAGGCTTTTATAAACCCTGTATACGCCATTGTATTTATCAAAAGTGATTTTATCTTCTTCGCTCAAGGATTTTTCATTTAAAAACTGAGCTTTGATCAATTGTTTTTCCATCTCTGACTTGCGTTCAACAAATTCATCCATTTTGAATTTGAACTGCATGCGTACCATTTGGAGCTCATTCCAAAGACTATCAACCGACTCTAACATCAACGTACGGGTGTTTTTTTCGGGTGATGGATTGTTGCAACTCGAAAAAAGCCCAATAAAAGTAAGTAGCAGAAGACCTAAAAGCGGTGATTTTTGCCTTGATTTGTATAAGCGTAAATGCATCGTAGTACAAACTTACAAAAAGCACGACGATTTCGGTTTCTAAGAGCCGTTTTTTGGTTGGGGTTAACCGCTTTTGGTGGACCGCAGATGCATCTCCCCTATTTCAAAAAAAATCTTGTGGAACGCTTAAGGTTTCTAACTCAAGATGAACTCGTTGAAATAAACGCATTCTGCAGCGCATTACCGGGTCCTACTACAACTCAAACGATTACCACAATTGGACTCAAACTTGGGGGAAATCGCTTAGCAATTTCAACACTTGTTTTGTGGTCTTTACCTGGAGCTCTAATCATGATGGCTTTAGCCATTTCCCCAAAATTTCTCGGGGCCAACGAACTCCAATTTATGGGCCCCATGGTATTGGGATTTATGACCTATGGAGCATGGCGCATGTATCAATGGATACAACCTTCCAAACTGCACTACGGCGTATTTTGGATTTCTGGTCTCATTGGATTTATGATTCAAAGCCCATGGATTTTTCCAACAAGCATGTTAATCACAGGCATTATCGGAGCAAAATGGGGCACCGCTCCAACTCAAAAACCCATTTTTAAAGACGCTCCCATAAAGTGGCGTAATATGGCAATTTTTGTAGGGATCTTCTTAAGTGTTGGAATAACAGGTGCTGTACTTTCGAAATTTGAAAAAGAGTCTAAATGGTTACAACCTGTTGTCTTATTCGAAAACACATACAGAATGAGCAGCTTATCACTTGGTGGTGGACATGTGCTTGCGGCCATGACTTTGGAACAGTACGTGCATCACACCAAAAGAATGACCACGAACGAATTGAATGCTGGTATCGGAATGACGCAAGCGGTTCCTGGACCCAACTTCAATTTAGCAACATATACCAATGCCGTATCCATGAAAAACCTCCACTTTGATCGTAAATGGCAAATTATTGGCGCGTTCTTGGGAATGATTGCAGTTTTTTTACCTGGTACTTTATTTGTGTTTTTCGCTTTTCCCATTTGGGAAAAGATTAAATCTATCGCATTCCTTCAACGAAGTATTCCCGCTTTATTTGCGCTTTCCGTTGGTTTTATTCTCACAGCAGCACTAACAATAGGATATGATGTATTCCAGCAGTGGATTACCGAAACTGTAATTCACAAATCATTACACATTGGTATATTCATTTGTACGCTAATTGCTTTATTGAGTGAAAAAATACCAAGTCCGTTTATCGTTTTAGCCGCACTCCTAGTGGGATGGATTTTCCCTTGATCATTTTTTTACCTATTTTCGAAACACACACATGAAGGCACTTCGGGTATTGCTCATTTTTTTCATCTTAGGAAATATCCTTACGTCGAACCCGCTGCAATCACAAGTACCCAAAAAGAACAATCCCTTTATATTGTTCACCGGCCTTGTTCTGACTTCCGATAGTCTTAAACCAATTCCCTTTGTAAATATCCGGAGCACGCGTAGAGGTCTTATAGGCTATACGGATATCAATGGATATTTCGATGTTGTTGTTAAACGAGGAGATACCATTTTGTTTCAACAAATTGAGAAAATTGGTTCTTCACATGTCGTTCCCGATACCCTTCTTGGGAATCGTTATAATGTCGTGAAATTAATGACGCAGGACACCATTCATATCCCTGCAATTTTTATTCGAGCTTTACCTTTGAAATCGCTTTTTAATCATGAGTTTGTTTCCCGCGCCGTTCCCGATGATGCTCTCGAAAGAGCGAGAAAAAACCTAGAAAATGAAGCGATGAAAGAGGAATTACGGATGCGTCCTAATGATGCCCACCAAACACAATCTTTGCTTACCCAACAGCGCGCCCAACAATTATATTATTACCAACAAGCACCTCCTCAGAATTACTTAAGCCCTGTTGCTTGGATGCAATTTTTTGAGGCTTGGAAACGCGGAGATTTCAAGAAGAAACCTAAGAAAAAATCATACGAGTACGTGAGTCCGTATTAATTGTCTAAATCGTTTTTCTCGATAACCAGATTATCAATAATAAACTCCTGTCGTTCAGGTGTGTTTTTACCCATATAGTATTTGAGTAACTTCTCCACGTTGGAATCCTGCTTTAAAATAACCGGCTCCAAACGAATGTCTTCACCTATGAAATGGGCAAACTCATTCGGCGAAATTTCACCCAAACCCTTAAAACGGGTAATTTCTGGCTTTGGCCCTAACTTCTCAATAGCATCGATACGTTCCTTTTCGCTGTAACAATAGGTTGTCTCTTTTTTATTACGAACGCGGAACAACGGTGTTTGAAGTATATATAAGTGACCGTTTCGAACTAAATCTGGGAAAAATTGGAGAAAAAACGTCATCAAGAGCAATCGAATGTGCATACCATCCACATCCGCATCTGTAGCAATAACAATATTGTTATATCGCAAATCATCTAATGATTCTTCAATATTCAAAGCATGCTGCAATAGATTGAATTCCTCGTTTTCATAAACCACTTTTTTCTTCAATCCATAACAGTTTAATGGCTTTCCTCGCAAACTGAACACTGCTTGTAAATCTGGGTTCCTACTTTTGGTTATACTACCACTTGCAGAGTCTCCCTCCGTAATGAATAGCGTAGAATCATGACGTTCGTCCTTTTTCACATCGGTGAAATGGATGCGACAATCACGTAATTTCTTATTATGAAGATTGGCACGTTTCGCGCGTTCTTTTGCTAATTTTTGAACGCCAGCCATGTCTTTACGCTCGCGCTCATTCTGTAAAATCTTTTTTATTAGAGCATCGGCAACATTTTGATTCTGGTGGAGGTAATCGTCTACATGCTTTTTAACAAATTCCAGCATTGCCGATTTCAAGGATACACCACCGGGTTCCATTTCTGAAGAACCCAACTTAGTTTTTGTTTGACTTTCAAAAACGGGCTCCACAACACGGATACTAACAGCCGCGGTTATAGATGCACGGATATCAGCAGCATCGTAATCTTTTTTATAAAAGTCTCGAATGGTCTTTACAAATGCCTCCCTAAACGCCTGAAGGTGTGTACCACCTTGAGTCGTGTACTGCCCGTTTACGAAGGAATAATATTCTTCACCGTAAGCTTCTGTATGAGTAAAGGCTATTTCAAAATCTTCAGATTGCAAATGAACCACTGGATACAGTGCATTCTCTGGAGTAACTTTACTATCTAAAAGATCTAATAATCCATTTCTAGAAGCATACGATTCTCCGTTGTAAACAATTGTTAATTTACTGTTTAAGTAGGTATAATTTTTGATTTGTTCACGAATAAAATCATGAATAAATCGGTAATTCTTGAAAATTGTTGGGTCCGGCTCGAAGGTCATTCGAGTACCATTACGTTCGCTTGTATCTGACTCAGGGGCGTCAACAATTAACTCACCGCAATTGAACTCAGCAAGTTTTGTTTTACCCTCACGGAAACTCTCCACTCGGAAAAACGAACTCAACGCGTTAACGGCTTTGGTACCCACTCCATTCAATCCCACACTTTTTTGAAATGCACGGCTGTCATATTTACCACCCGTATTGATTTTCGAAACACAATCAATCACTTTTCCCAATGGTATACCGCGACCATAATCACGCACAATAACACGCTTCTCATCAATTTTCACGTCAATGCGTTTCCCGTTACCCATTACGTGCTCATCGATACTGTTATCAATAATTTCTTTGATTAAAACATAAATACCGTCTTCTGGAGATTTACCATCACCCAACTTTCCAATATACATTCCTGGACGGAGTCGAATATGTTCTTTCCAGTCCAAACTACGGATTTCGTTTTCCGTATATTGCGGGATTACGGGATTTTCACTCATAGCACAACGTTACAACGGATTTCTGGTTAGATGTACCCAAGTTTTTCACAACTATACGCACTTTATTGTAAATTCGAGGCCATGAAAATCCAATTGCAATTGTGTATTCTCGCAGCATTGTTCTTAGGCGCTTGCAACAGCAATATCGATAAAGAAACCGCTTATATCAATTCCTTTTACAGCCATGTTACGCCTCAATTAAAATTGGATTCACTTCCTCCAAATGCAGACAGCGCTCTTTGGAATTTCGCACAAAACAACCCAAAAAATCCAAAATCTGATACATTCGCTTATCAAGCTATTCAAATTAAAATAGCGAGAAACATGACCTTACAAGCAGCAAAATGGGCAGAAGTATACCTTGAAACATTTAAGAAAAGTAAAAATCACAGGATTGACCTTTATGTAATGGCGGCACACTATTACGAACAGCACGAAGTATTTGATAGGGCACTTGATCTTTACAAAAAATTCATCGCCGAATTCCCTGAACATGAAATTGCACCACAGGCGCGACAAATGATTGAATTTATTGAAAAAGGTCTTATCACACCGGAACAGCAATTGGAATATCTCATTAATAAAAGGCAACCCCAATCATGACGCACCATATTTTGGTGATTGGCGCCAATGGTTTTGTTGGTTCTCATTTGGTGCAACAAGCATTATCAATGGGTTGGAATGTCGACGGAGTAAAACGAAAGAAAAGCAACATCACGCATTTTGAAGCGATAGAAAAATACTACCAAGGCAAATCAAGTATTGAATCCGAGTTAATTGAAAATTTAAAATCCGAGTTGTCTGAATTTGCAGATAGCAATTTGACCTACAAACAGAATAGCAATGCGAATCGCGGTGATTTCAAATGGATTGAATTGGACTTGCAAGATCCTGTAAGCTTGGTTGAAACCCTCAACACCCCATATTCCTTTGTATTTAATGCGGCAGCCATGATTTCATTCAAATCGTCAGAAGATGATTTCATGATAAAAACAAATATTGAAATTGCCAAAAACATCGTCAATGCCTGCTTAGAAGCCAACTGCCGAAATCTGGTTCATTTCAGTTCAATTGCGGCACTTGGACGTCCAGAAAACGACGAAGAAATAAATATCAATACAACCTGGACAGATTCTGACTTCAACACACCCTATGCATTAAGCAAATACCTCTCTGAAATGGAAGTTTGGCGAGGGGCTCAAGAAGGACTAAACGTATTAATTGTTAATCCGGGTGTCATATTGGGTTACAGCAGTGGCAAAACAAGTTCCACACAAGTAATAGATGCTGCAAATAGTAAAAATCCTTTTGTTCCAACAGGTTCCAATGGATTCATTTTTGTAGAAGATTTGGCACATAGGACACTTAATTTATTGGATAATTCCGAAAACTGGAATTGCCGTCACCTAATGGTGAGTCATAACATTCCTTTTATTCGATTATTTGAGATTATCAATAACGTATATCAAACAAAGCGTAAAAAAATATTGCTTAAACAACCCCTTTGGAGCGTGATATATTTCTTAGTGCGTATGTTGGAATTTTTCAAACTGCATTTACCTATCAGCACACATTTACTAAAAAGCACGAGAAAAAACAGCGTTTATAACAACAAAATGGGCGCTACAAGATCTCGCTGTTTCGTTGTGTAACCATACAAAAAAGGCCAACTCTTTGAGTTGGCCTTTTTTGTATCGAACATGTTATGATTAGTAACGATATTCGTCGCGCTTGAAGGGACCTTCAATGCTTACTCCGATGTAATCTGCTTGCTCTTTAGATAGAACGGTAAGTTCAGCTCCGATTTTTGCTAAATGCAATTTTGCTACCTTTTCATCTAAGTGCTTTGGCAATACATAAACTTTATTCTCGTATTTATCGGCATTGTTCCAAAGTTCTAATTGAGCCAATGTTTGATTCGTGAATGAGTTACTCATTACGAAACTTGGATGCCCCATGGCACAACCTAAGTTCACCAAACGACCTTCAGCTAGTATGACAATTTCCTTACCATTAACATTGAATACATCAACTTGTGGTTTTACTGTATACTTGGAATTACCATGTGTTTTTTCAATCCATGCCATGTCAATCTCATTATCGAAGTGACCGATATTACAAACGATTGTTTTATCCTTCATGGCTTCGAAATGCTCAGCACGAACAATATTACAGTTACCTGTAGCTGTAACAACTACATCAACCAAAGGAATCGCCGTTTCTAAGGTCAAAACCTGAAAACCATCCATTGCAGCCTGAAGCGCACAAATTGGATCAACTTCTGTTACGATTACACGAGCACCCGCACCACGTAAAGATTCTGCAGAACCTTTACCTACGTCGCCATAACCACAAACAACAGCTACTTTACCAGCCATCATAATGTCCGTCGCACGTCGAATTGCATCTACCAAACTTTCTTTACAACCGTATTTGTTATCAAATTTGCTTTTCGTTACACTGTCGTTAACGTTGATACATGGCAAAGGTAAAGTTCCTTTTTCCATGCGCTCATACAAACGATGTACACCTGTAGTTGTTTCTTCCGAGATACCTTTGATACCAGCGGCTAATTCTGGGTAACGATCTAAAACCATATTGGTTAAATCACCACCGTCATCAAGAATCATATTCAAAGGTTCACGGTTTTCTCCAAAAAACAAGGTTTGCTCAATACACCAATCAAACTCTTCATCGGTCATGCCTTTCCAAGCGTATACAGGAATGCCTGCAGCAGCGATAGCAGCGGCAGCGTGATCTTGAGTCGAGAAAATATTACAAGAGCTCCAAGTAACATCAGCACCTAAAGCCACTAAAGTTTCAATCAAAACAGCTGTTTGAATGGTCATGTGCAAACAACCTGCAATGCGAGCACCTGCTAGAGGCTTAGAGTTTCCAAACTCTTCACGAAGTGCCATTAAACCAGGCATTTCAGCCTCGGCCATGTTAATTTCTTTTCTACCCCACTCAGCAAGTGAGATATCTTTTACTTTGTACGGAATGTATGTTTCTGCTGTAGACATAATTTAATTATGCCGCAAAGATAAGCCAATATATTGAATATAATGTTGAAGTTACGTGCTTGAAATCAACTCAAAAACCGCAATTACAACCACCAGACTTTTTGGGTCTGTGTTGTTGGGTTCCGCAAGAACTTACCGATGCTCCCATCCATAAAATTGCTAAAACTGCAAATATCCATCTCACAAATTTTCTTGATATCATAAAACGAAAATACGTATTTGCTTGAAATATCAGACCTTTGCAGACATTAAATCTAAAAATGACCTATTTAAGTATTATTGACATCGCATCGGATTGGCTTTTCCACTTGGATGAGAAACTGGAAATCTTAGTTCAAGATTATCGTTATGTCACCTATTTCATTCTCTTTGCCATAGTTTTCACAGAAACTGGTTTGGTTGTAATGCCACTACTTCCTGGTGATTCGTTGCTGTTTGCGGCAGGTTCAATTGCTGCTTTAGACAATACATTGAACATATTCATTCTTATTCCTTTGTTAATTTTAGCCGCTCTTCTAGGTGATAATACCAATTATTTAATTGGCTCGAAAATAGGCATTCGAATTTTTGATTTGAATTGGAAACTGTTAAAAAGGGAGTACTTAACCCAAACCGAAGAATTTTACGAAAAACACGGTGGTTATACATTAATTATGGCCCGTTTCGTTCCTATTGTGCGCACCTTCGCCCCGTTTGCAGCAGGCATGGGAACCATGACATATAAAAAATTCATTTCCTATTGCATAGCCGGAGCCGTTTTATGGGTAACTTCAATAACCCTTTTAGGATATGCCTTAGGTCAGAACCCTTGGGTTAAAGATCATTTCGAAACCGTAGTTTTTGCTATCATTGGAATTTCCCTGTTGCCTATGGTTTTTCAATTCATAAAGCACAAATGGCTCAAGCCAAAATCTTAGGTGTTCTTGGGTTCCCCATAGAACATTCCCAATCTCCAGAAATCTTTAATCGCTTTTTCAAACGAGAAAGCCTTAAAAACTGGTCCTACACAAAATTCTCTTTTGAAGAGATAAGCGCATTTATTGAATATCTAAAATTCAATAAAGAAATTATCGGATTCAACGTCACCATTCCTTTCAAACAGGATATCATTCCGTTTTTAACAGAAATAGATGATAACGCAATAAAAATCGGAGCAGTAAATACGGTTGCTGTGAAAAGAGACAATAATGGGAATGCACTATTAAAAGGGTATAACACTGATTATTATGGTTTCAAATGCAGCCTTAATTCATTATCTCGAACACCTCAAAACGCAATAATTATGGGTACAGGCGGCGCCTCAAAAGCGGTTTCGGCGGTTTTAAAAGACTCAAAAATCCCATTTGTTTTTCTCTCACGCAAACCTTCGAAAGATGATTGCATAAGCTATTCGGATTTCTATGATCACATTATTAAATCAAATTGTTTAATAATTAATACGACACCTATTGGCATGTCAGGATTTCCCGAGAAAAATATCCCCTTAAAATTGGAGACACTGCCAAACGATTGTCAAGTGATTGACTTAATATACAATCCTAACAAGACCCCTCTTTTATATCATTGTGAGAAAAATGGTATAAATTGCCTTAACGGGTCGCTGATGCTCGAAAAACAAGCGGAACAGGCTTGGGAAATATTTAAATCTATCTAATGAAATTTATAAAATATTACTTTGTTTTATCCTCATTGCTCATTTTGCATGCGTGTGGAGATTCAAAAACAATGTCACTTAAGGAATGGGAAAATGATTCCCATTTTGAAAAAGTACTATTCTCTGGAGAGGAAGTTGATGAAATTGTAGTTGAAATATTAAATGCGGAAGAAAAAAACCTTCCTTACCAAGCTCCTGCCGATAAAGATTGGGAATTGCTGCATACAGACCTTGAAATCAATCTGAATTTTAAAGAAAAAAACCTGGAAGGAAATGCGCTAATTTCACTCAAACCTTATTTTTATCCTCAAAGAAATGTGCGTATTGATGCAAAAGGTATGGATATATTTTCTGTTGAAATCGCACAACAAAATGGCATGAAAAATGGGCCAAAGCCCGATCCTCTCAAATGGAATTACAATGATTCATTGCATCTCGACATTGAATTTCCTTACATAATCGCTCCGAACGAAACGGTCCGTCTTTCCATTGCTTACCGAGCCAACCCTGAACGCAAAATATCTAAATTGGATAATGTTTCGCATACAGCTGTTAATGATGATAAAGGCGTATACTTTGTGAATACCGATGGTAAAAATCCTACTTATCACGGGCAAGTTTGGACACAAGGCGAACCTGAATCAAATAGCCGATGGTTCCCAACATTAGACAAACCCAATCAAAAACACACTCAAAAAATTGCAATTGAATTTCCAGATTCATTAATATCTATAAGTAATGGAATTCTTAAGGAAAGCCGAGCCTTAAAAAACGGACGTAAACGAGACATCTGGGAAATGCAACAAAAACATGCTGTTTACTTGAGCATGTTTGCTGTTGGTTCTTGGAAGGAAGTATATGACACCACGCTGAAGGTGATAAACCAATTCACAGATACCACTGAAATTCCCATTCGATATTTTGTAGAACCCGGATATGCAAATTATGCAAAGGAGATTTTTGGCAATACCCCTGAGATGATTCATTTTTTCGAAGGAATTACGGGCGTTGCCTACCCTTGGAATAAATACGACCAGATAGTCTGTCGTGAGTTTGTAAGCGGTGCTATGGAAAATACAACTGCCGTCATACATAATGATCGACTCCAAGACCCCAGCAACAAAATGGAAGATTACATTGCTCATGAATTGTTTCACCATTGGTTTGGAGATTATACCACTGCTGAAAGTTGGGGACATCTTTCTATGAATGAAAGTTTTGCAACCTATTCGGAATATCTATGGCGGGAATACAAATATGGGAAAATCAATGCCGAGGAATGGCTACTTGACAACACAACCTACCCCCAAATGGGAAGCGATGGATTTGCGACAGGATTTCTTAAATCGACTCCATTGATGAATCCGCATTATAAAAATGCCAATGATCAATTTGATGATATTCGATATAATAAGGGGGCCCAAGTTCTACATGAGTTGCGAAATTTAATCGGCGGAGATGCTTTTAACGCTTCTATGAAATGTTACCTCACCGAGAATGCATTTAAAAATGGCAATGTCTATGATTGGAAAAAATGCGTGGAGGTTACCACCGGAAAAAACATGGATCATTTTTTCAATTCATGGTATTTTCAAGGTGGTGAATTTTCGTTACTGTATGAAACAGAGAAAGATTCTGCTACAAACACCAAAAAACTCATACTCCAACCTGGGATAGCTGAAAATGACCGAATAACCGCTCACTTGAGAAATTACGGCTGTACCAAAACCCAACAAGTTTATATCCATGTATTGGGTAAAAACCATCAAACATGGGATACAAACATTTTGATCTTGCCCTACCAAAAGTCTTTAGAATGTAAAATGCCTTTTGAAGACTCAATAATTGTTATAAGTTATACCAATCCTCAAAATTACAACTATACACAAAATACCGAACTCATAAGAAAGGCCAATATCAATAATGTGAGTTTATTTTCTGATTATCTGAATATTGCAAATTATGTCAATCACAATAATCGCTTTCATTATTTCCAGAAAGTAAATGCTCTTTTAAGAGCTTTTCGCGAGCTGAACACACTTGGCTTGAAATCCGAATTGGCATATTTAGTTACCCAAATGGCTATATCCAGTTTAAATATTGATGCAGAAACAAATTTGGATCGTCCTTTATTATCCAATTTGAATTTTGAAATGGTCATGGAGTATTTCAATGAACATACAATAAAGAATACCTACAATTTGCAATTATTACAAAATTACCATGATTCCATTTTTGCAGTTTTCACTAAAGAGACCAGAATGGAATATCAGGTGTATTACTTTAATTTCCTGAGTCAATTAGAAAATCGATTTCAATTGACCAAAGCTACAGCGCAACAAGAAATTGCTGAGCCAATTACTTCTCGTTGGATTCACGGTAACGCAACAGCTGTTTTAGAGGGAGCATTGATGAAAACTTTTTTTGCGAAGTCGGACATTACGTCAACCTTAATTGATATTTTAAATAGCGATAAAAATTCAATGCCGGTAAAAGCTAAATTCACAACAAGTTTATGGGGTGAACAATTTGATCCCGTCGTAGATTTTGATATCAAACAAGTTTTAATTCCGATTATTGCGGATCAAAAATGGAGTACAGACTTGACTCTAAAGTGGCTAAATGCGGCTTTCTCCAGAATCGCACGTGAAGAGTCCATGTTGTTGGATGTTTGGATTCAACAATTAAAAAACCATACACATTTGGTTCCGGTGACACAATACTATTTTACAGATCAATGGGAGATTTTAAAATCAAAAAAAGCCGATAATTTCAATAATGATGTCGGAGATCAGTTGCGATATTCCTTATTGGAAGGCCTTTTTTCGATTAACTTAAAATAAACCCAAGGTAATCTCTTGGTGTTTATTTAAAATCATTCTAAATTTGCAGCCTTTGGAAACGACTGCATTGGACATAGACTTCAATATTCCTTGGGAAATCGACTCGTTAAAATCGGGTGATTTAACCTCAAGATTGGCCGAAATGGGCTGTGTTCCAGGAACTGAAATCACCAAACTTTATGTAGCCCCAGGCGGCGATCCGATTGCATTCCAAATTGATTCCTACATTCTAGGGTTACGTAAAAGCGAAGCCAGAGAAATTATCATTCGTCCTGTAACCCGAACCTAAATTAACTACGTGAAGAGAATTGCTCTAATAGGAAACCCCAACTGCGGTAAGTCTACACTTTTTAATAGGATAACCGGATTAGGGCAAAAAACCAGCAATCTTCCAGGAACCACTGTAGAAGCTTTTATTGGTAAAACGTCTCAAAATGGCATTGAAATTGAATGGGTAGACCTACCTGGCATTTACAGTTTATTCACGAATTCAGAATACGAGCATGTTGTAAATTCACATCTACTTTCTAAAGGTGTTCCCGCGCTAGATGGAATTGTTTTTGTTCTCGATAGCTCAAATATCCGGAGAAACTTGTTGCTCTACTCCCAGGTTGCAGAATTAGGAATTCCCGCAGCAGGAGTGCTCACTATGGGCGATACGGCAAAGAGAAGAGAAATTGATATTGACCATCAAGTACTTTCGGAAGTTTTAGGAATACCTATAGTTACCATCAATCCAAGATCGGATAAAACAATTGACCCAATTTGGACGGTTCTGTCAAAATTGAAAACGGGTAATTTACTCACAACAAATGAGGGTTTTCGTGAACGACTAGACCGATTTACAGAGGGTCAAATCGATAGAGGTATCAGCGAAGAAACTCTAAGAAGATACGCGGACATTGACAAGGTAGTCAAACGAGTAATACCTCAGAAAAAAAGACT
>Ga0181553_10003157_pt1 | contig 14327 bp, 13 predicted proteins | sample 011ome_17_FD_133753 | JGI IMG/M metagenome (GOLD analysis project Ga0181553, IMG submission 133753) | Coastal salt marsh microbial communities from the Groves Creek Marsh, Skidaway Island, Georgia - 011502XT metaG (megahit assembly) | ecosystem: Environmental > Aquatic > Marine > Intertidal...
CATAGGTCTCGGAACCTGATCCGCTCTCGGGACATTTGCATTTGCTTGCGGCGCTACCAACTCGGGATTTCTGGCAACAGGCGCTTGCTGCCTAGCACCAAACAGCCGATTGGCCAGCGTTCTTATCTGGTTGAATATGCGCGTCAAAAATCCCTGAGCCCGAGGTTGCGCTGGCTCCTGTCTCACTTGTCGACCGTTCAACGCCCCCGCCTCAGCGGTTGCATCTGCATGATTAGCAGCACCTACCTGTGCCGCCCTGTCGGCCTGTGGCCGATTCTGTATGCCTCCTACCATGATCACATCCCCTTTTGATTATTTAAACACTGAGCATATTTGCGGGATCGAAATGATCCCCGTCGACAGGCCTGTCAGAACTTGTCGAATCAACTGTCGCAAGTCGTTCGATCCATGATTCCGCATTAGCCAAAAGGCTTTCGAGCGTATTGACGATGTCGTGCTCATCGGCGCTGTTGATCGCCAACAGTCGTTGCAAGACCAACTCCTCTCGATCTTCGTCATAGGCCATCACACCTCCGCCCGTTCCGCGGGCGAAAAAGTTGGCTTCCAATAGCGATTGATAGACCGCCTCGCGGTTCTCCGGTGATATCTCTTTTGACAGACCACAGGTCATAACCAACGTGTCCGGGAGAACTGCAGGCGCCTCGATATCTACAACAAGATTAGCGTCAAACACCAAACGGCAAGCTCGGTTTTCATCTAGCTTCAAATCCATTCCCATTGCCTGCCCTAGACGGGCAACAGCGACATCAATGTTCGTGGCAGCATTCATCGTCGTTCCCCCTAGCTCGCGTCCATCTACATGTCTACTTGAGCCGCTGCTTTCTCCGGTTTAACACGGCGTTTAGCGGTTTTTCTTACAACATCTTTCAACGTCGAAACCTTTAATGCCCTCGTCGGTAACTATTTCAAAAAATTCAGCAGCGCAATCGGGCAACTGTCGGCAATGTCCTACGTCCTTTGACAACCTATACCTTCAACGCACTGGTCCGCTGACGCCACCGGGACACATCGGGTTTTGAGGTATCCACCGGTACAGCCTGATCGAGCTTAAGACCGTAGTGCAGGCTCAGTTGGCGCTGGAATTCAAGATCTTGGGCGATCTGCGCGAATACCGGATCGCTCGGATCAACGCCTTTAGCCGATAGTCCGGAGGCGTCCATGATGTCCTGAAGTTCACTCGCCTGCTGCGCACGTTTGATACGCTGCTCTTCAAGGAATTTGTCCCATTTGGCGACAGTGCGCTGAGCTTGAAGGAGCACATCGGTCGATGCGTCTTCAACGTAGTGTTCGCTCTCCTGCTTATCTAATTCACTGCTCATTTTCGGGCTCCTTCTTCCAAATTAAGTGGGGGCTGCGAATGTTTACGCCGTCACGCGTGCGACCGGCTGAAGGGTGATATCGTTGGCCAATTCCTGATAGGACAACACCGGCAATTCGGGCAATTCACTCTCAATCATGCGCCGGATGTATCTGCGAACATCCATCGCCGTTATCAGACAGCACGGCGAGCCGTTCGAGAGCACGGGTAACGCTTTTTCCTGAGTACGCTGTACGATCCGTTTGGAGATTTCGGGACTCAGGGACAAATAGCTGCCCGCTGACGTCTGACGAATGGCGTTGCGCACCGTCTCCTCGATTTCTCCATCGAGCAGAATCCCAGACAATACATTGTTGCGAGCCGCGTACTGGTGACTGATCTGCCGCGACAGTGCGATGCGGATGTGCTCCACCAGTACCACCGGATCTTTTTCCTTGGCTCCCCACTCAATCATCGCCGACAGGATGGCGCGCAGGTCGCGGATGGAGACAAACTCCTGTACCAAGCGTTTGAAGAGTTCCGCGATCATTTGGATCGGCACGACGCGCTGCACCTCCTTTACCAGATCGGGATACTTGGCTTCCAGCCGGGTAAGCATATGCCGGACTTCCTGAATGCCGATGAAATTGCCTACGTATTTGGCAAACACAAATTCGGCGTGGTAGGTGATGGTTTCCAGTTCATTGCGGTACCGAACGTCGGCGCGCTTGAGTTGTGCCTCATGTGCCTTATCAACCCAATTAGCTTTCATGTTGGGCAACAGTTCGCCATTGGGCACGAACGGAATGCCGTAGAGTTCAAGGTTACGTGCATCGTCAAAAATGAGCAGGTGATCCAATAACACCTCACCATCGGCAGAAGGTATCTCGGCAACAAAAATTCGATAATGGTTATCAGCCAGGCCATCACCACGACGAACCTCAATCGGTGGCAAGCTGACGCCAAGCCGAAAATAAATCTGCAGTCTTGCCTTGTTGATCTCCGCACGCAGGTTCTCTGTCGCCAAATGTTTTTCAAGATTGCCGGACAACTCCACCAAAAGTTGAATAGTGGGCGAGAAGATATCGTCCTGTTCAACCACAAAGTCTTGTCGTTTCATCTGCTCTGTCTGCGGCGCCACCAAAGTTTCTAACGGCGCCCTGGGTTGAACCTCGATGGGACCGGCACGCTTTTTCATGTAAACGGTCATCGCGGGTATAGCCAGCACAGCTGCCAACGTTAGGAAAACTGCCGTCGGGAACCCTGGGATCATCGCGAACGCCAACAACATGCCCGCACCTATGGTCATGGCCTTGGGCTCAGCCATGATTTGGGTGCCGATATCACCAGCTAGGTTAGTCGAGCTGCCTTCATCGGTAACCCGGGTCACAATGACCCCAGCACAAATGGAAATCAGCAACGCCGGGATCTGGGACACCAAGCCGTCTCCGACCGAAAGCACCGAGTAAAGATTCAACGACTCGCTGGCTGTCATGCCCTTTTGCAGGGTGCCGATGGTGAGCCCCCCAAGCATATTGACGAACACAATAATGATGCCGGCGATAGCATCCCCTTTTACAAACTTCATTGCGCCGTCCATGGAGCCAAACAGTTTGCTCTCCTGAGCAACCCTGTTACGCAGCATCTTTGCCTCGCTCTGAGTGATCGAGCCATTTCGCATATCGGCGTCAATACTCAATTGCTTGCCCGGCATCGCGTCCAGTGAAAAGCGCGCTCCCACCTCAGCTACCCTTTCGGCGCCCTTAGTAATCACAATAAAGTTGACGATCGTCAGAATCAGGAAAATCACCAGGCCGACCACCAAATTCCCACCCACAACGAATTCGCCAAACGTCTCAACAATATCGCCGGCATCTGCATTCAGCAGGATCAAACGGGTTGTAGAAATGGAAATTGATAAGCGGAACAAGGTTGTGATTAACAGCACTGCAGGGAAAGCCGCGAAATCCAGAGGTGACTTTAGGTACACCGCCACCATCAACAACACCACCGAGATGCTCATGTTTAATGCGATCAGCGTGTCAATCAACCACGTTGGCAGCGGCATGATCATCATGAAAATGATCGATACGACAAAGACTGCCAAGATCACGTCTTGGCGCTCCCTTATCATGTCGGATAAACCCTGAAGCGTCATTACATGTCCTCCGACCACGTCAGGTCATCGACTCGTTTCTGCAACGGCACCAAGGTACCGGCTTTTTGCTCTGGGCTGACAAAAGCATCGTCTGGTATTGATTTCAGCAGGTTGCGAAAACCTTGAAAAAAAAGAATCTGGTCTTGCAACTGCAGACCTCGCGACATGTCCTCGAACCCGGGCATCTCCCGAAGCGGCTGCTCGATAAAGTTCAATGTGGATTGCAACAGGTGCGAGGGTGAGGGCGCCACTTCAGCGGGTATAATTTTAGATACGCGCTCCAATCCCTGGGTCAAGGTATTGAATGTGCGAAAGCCTTTAAGCTCCATCAGGATCAACTGGAGATGGGCTTTTTCAGTACTCGACGTTTGTTTTGACAGGTCTGCAGCAACTGCCTCGGTAAGAAAAGTGCTCCAGTCGGTAACACTGTTAATGCCTTCTGCCTGCCCCAGACGTTGAAAGGTCTGTAATACGCTCCGGCTAGACGCGATCGAGTTCTCATAGGTACTCAGCATCCGCTCTGCCGTATCAGGAAGTACCCTCTCCTCGTCGGTTAGAACCGCAGCCAGATTCAACGCGGCATTCAAGCCCGACTCGCGAGCGACTGCGTAATCTACAAGCGTTGTTTGGTCAAAGCCCAAACGCTGCAGTTCGGGGTCGGCTGCCGCCATCTCAACCAGCTGGGACAGCATGGCCAAACCACGCTGCGCTGAGCCCCCCGTGTATTGCCGCAGCGCGTCGTCCAAGGCGCCGTCAGGCCTACCCCTCAGTCCCTCACGAATCACCTGCTCTTTAAGGCGCGACAGCTGGTCTTTTTCGTCGGGGCGCTCCGCTTTCTTGGCTTCCTTCACCGATTGCCTGATCAGCTCTTCGACTAAGTCATCAAATGCTGTGTCCTTGTCGTCTTCGATTTCGTCAGATCCACCGCTATTCTCAGCGACTATGAATCCCAGCTCTTCTGCCATTTCGGCCATCATCGCCGCGGGGTCGCTCGCAATCACAACGGCTTGCATTATGTCCCTAGCCCGAGCCTCTGCTGGCTTAGCCTGGGTGGCGCCACTAATATTGTGGAGATTAGCTCTCGATTGGGTCAGATTTCCCTGAATTGCCATATGGATGCTCTGCCGAAAATATTATACTAAAGTATATACACGGCATTATACTTCGACAAGCGTGTCGCAGCGCAACATCAGTCGCTGCTGACGCAGGTCCTAACGTATATAAAAGACTCGATTACGTTTAAACTGAGGCAATGACAACAAAACCATTCGTGCTCATCGTTGAAGACCACCCTCTATTCAAGCAGGCTTTGAGCGGCCTCTTGCGTCTTGGCTTTCCAGATATAGATGTTGATTCAACGGCGGATGCACAAGAAGCATTTGCCTTTTTAGAGACGCGAAAAAACGCCCTTGAGCAATCAGTTATGTTGCTCGACCCAGGGCTCCCAGACATATCGCTCCCAGAGTTGATGGCTCAGCTAAGCACCAGGTTCTCAGCGCTACCGACCATTGTGATCTCTGGCTCCGACGATCCTCTGGTGGTGTCGCTGTGCCTTGGCGCAGGAGTAAAAGCGTTCGTCAGCAAACTCGTGGCGCCCGATCGAATTGTTGATCTGGTTGGCCGGACGCTAAGAGGTGAAACCGATGGTCAGATGTGGCTGACGGTAAATGGCCCCGTGAATATTGACTCACTACAAAAGGTGAAGCTAACTCCTCGTCAGCTTGATGTGTTGTACTTGGTTTGTAAGGGCCTGACCAACAAACAGATCGCCGAGCAACTTGAGGTGAATGAAATTACTGTCAAAGTGCACTTAAGCGGCATCTTCAAGGAATTTTCGGTGTCGAGTCGTACCCAAGCGATTTTAGCGGCGCAGCGTATGGGGCTGAAGCCTACGTCTGCCTGAAACTCTGCGTGACCTCTTCGATCGCTTTGATCAAATCGGGCCCCGTCACGGGTTTAATCAGCACCTTCAGACCGGATTCTTGGAAACGTGAGACGCTGGTTTGTTTGGTGTCTCCTGTGATCAACAGGGCCGGGATATCCTCGAGAAACTCATCCCTGAGTGCCTCGATTGTGGCTAGACCGTCAATTCCAGGTAACCCGAAGTCACTGATAATGAAGTCGGGTTTACGACCCTGCTTACCCAGCGTCATAACCGCATCCTCCCCACTTGCGGCGGTGAAAACCTCGAAATCCATGTAGGTTTCGAGTAAGAGCTTGGTTGATTTTAAAATTTCAGGCTCGTCATCGACTATGACCGTATACAGTTTCCTACTTAACGCCTGTTTTACAGCAGCAACGGGTCGATCCACTGCAGTCGGCGGCTCCGATCGCATAACAAAACGCATCGGCTGTCTGAAATAGAAAACACTACCTTTCCCAACTATGCTTTGTATCCGAATCCGAGTACCCAGGCTCTCGGCGAGGCGCGCTGAAATTGCAAGGCCAAGACCAATTCGCGATTCCCTCGTGCGAGCATCATCTTTCTCGGGGCTCTGGCCGGACATGCGATCCGTCTCCGACCGCGCTATCGGGACCTGAAAAAACTCCTCAAAAATTCGCTCATGCAGTGCGCGTTCGATACCGGGGCCGGTATCGACTACTCTGAACTCGAGGTTTTCGTCGCGTATGACCAATGACAAGCCAACACCACCGCTTCTCGTGTAACGCAGGGCATTCACCAAGAGGTTGCGAAGCACGCGTTCCAGAAACACCGGGTCCGTGTGGACTACCACCCTAGCCATAGCTGGGGGCACGCGTAACTTGAAAACCAAGCCTTGTTCAGAAGCCTGCTGTGAATAATCAGCCGCAAGCCGGTTGATTAGGTTATCAATATTCATCGAGACTAAGTTGGCCTTAACCGTTCCAGATGCGAGGCGAGACAAATCCAAAAGCGCTTCAAACATCATATTAAGATGCCGTGCACTCCCCTCGAGGTCGCTCAACCCGTCGCTTACCCTGTCCCAATCACGCTGCTTTTTGGGATGGACTTGTAATTGTTCAATTTGTTTAAACAATGTTGAAATATAAAGATTGATGGCATACATCGGTTGGCGTAAATCGTGGCTAACCGAAGCCAAAAAACGATATTTTGATTCATTTGCAAGAAATGATTCCTTCAGCGCCAGCCTTAATTCTTTCTGTTGCGCGGCCAACTGCTGCCCCAGTGACGCGTTTCTCGCGCGGGTCGATGCCACGTCATCGTACAGAAGCACGCCAATAGCCAGTGATGACAGCAACGGTCCAAGCACAACCGTTACCGCAATCATAAGACCCAGCACCTGAGAAGGCAGCGTCATAGGATCGACAGCATTAACAGCCAACAAGAGAAATGATAAAAGCGTAAGAACCAGTTCAATCAGCAGAAACCATGCTCCGCGACCGACGGAAAATGCGGCCGCCAACACCACGGCCAACAGGGCAACAGTCGACCCCATCAGATACAGTACAAAGACAGCGGGCTGATCTATAACGAGCGCTGCGAAGGCTGCAAACGTTGCAACTGGGATATTCGAGCGGATCGATTTTCTAAATCTCCCTTTGATAGCGGCACCTGCACCTGAAAAATATGCCAGCGTGAATCCGAACTGGCCAACAACATGCAACGCAGCGCTCAGTTGCATTAGTTGGACAGAGGACAACACCTCCACGCGAGGGAATTGACCGGGCACGAAGTCCATGATCTGCGGGCAGGCGGGCACCAGCAGCCACGCCAGTGCGCCGAAAATCAGTCCGGTCCGGCGCAACAACAGAGCAGCAATTATGCTGACAATCACCACCAGATTCATTGCCACAACCAACGGCCACGGGATGACGCCGCCATGCAGGATCAAATCGACTGGCGTCACCGACATTGTCCAGACCGGGCTATGGCATTGCTGTAAAACAACGTGTTAGGTCCCAGAATAAACCTCTTAAACCTCATCTTTTAACCCCTGAAAGACAAACCTTGAGGCACGATCATAGAATTCAGAGCCCAAGCGTGGCCAAAAAGTGCAACGTTCTGCTCAGGGCGTGCCTTCGGATGAGCGACCCGGGCCGTCGCCGGAACAAAATCTTACGGCTTATATACTATTGTATAGTATTGATGAATAATGTCGCTGCCTGATTGGTAGACAGGTGCCATTGCGAATTAAAAAAAACGGTACTCAGCGGATGATATCTGAAAGTTTCAAAGACTGCGTTGCACCACTCGAGACCGAGGGGTTCGGCGCATGGTATGAGGACAAATCGGAAGGAGCTCCGGTGTCCTCGCTGTTCGCTGTCCTCCATATAGATGAATCAGGTCAGCAATACATACTTCAAGCGCTCGATGCGAGAGAGCTCACGGTTGCGGCATATCCTGAAGCGGATGCTATTCCGATGCCATTGCTTCAACTCACAATGGTATTTCCATTTTTGGTCGAAACCATGTGCTTTGCAGATACCGCACGTATCCTGCACCGACTCAACTGCATACTTCCAGTCGGTAGTTTCGTCTTGTCTGAGGATGACAAGACCGTGTGTCTCAGAGCGATCTTCCCGGTGGCTGAATCCGGTTTTGCCCCAGAATTTATGGTGGCAACGCTTCAAATCATTCGACACTTTTGCGTGGAGTGCGGTGGCTTGATTGAGGCCATCGCTTTGTCGCAAATGACCTACGCAGAGGCAAATGATCGAATTAAAGACGGCACCGTCAATGAGACGATGCAGGTATAGAGCGCAACTCACCTTTCAGTCAACAGGATTAGGAGGCGTTTTATGGCAGGCCCAACGATAAATTCAGGACCCGGCTTTGACAATACAATTGCGCGGACGCGAATAGAAACGGCGAATCGACCAGCTCAAGGTCCCGCCGATCGCGCACCACAAAATCCAATCCCCCGGGACCAAGGAGTTGACACCCAGAATTGCGCATTGGCAGCTTTGAAGAACCTGGATGCCAAGGAGGTAACGCATGAACTGCATATTGTTGCACACATGGGCGAGCACGTTGCAGAAGGCGTTCATGGCGTCGCTGAACACTTTGAGAAAGCAAATTTAGCTGAACATTCACATCATGTCGGTGATGCCTTAGGCAAAGCGTCGACTGGCCTTGGTCTGCTTGGCGGCGCCTTGTCTGCTGTACTGATCGGCAGAGGCGAGGCCCGAATTAAGGCGGGAGAGAAAGCCAAGAATCAATTAGAAGAGTACGCTGCCTCTCTCAAAAGCGGTAGGCAGGTCGCGAATGAAGATGGCCTAGAAAAGCTAAAGGCTAACACTGAAAAGGTGTGGACCGCCGATACTGAAAAGGGAAAAAGGATCGGACGCGGCATTGGTGTATTAAAAACGGTTCCCTCGGCGTTAAGCGCAACCCACGTTACAGGACATGGATCCAGCGCAGCGGGCGCAGCAGGCGCAGTCGGACTAGTCGGACCGGCATTGATGGCAGTGGCAGGCGGCCTGCAAATACACAAGGCGGTCAAGGCAGAAAAAGCCGTGTCGGGACAAATAACTCACATAGGAGCTAAAGCCAGTGACGGGCGATATTCCACCAGTGTACCGAAAGCAATAAAAGAGGCAGCGGATGACGTCCAGGCGTCCAGAGCAAAGCATCTGAGCCATGCCAAGACCTCAGGGAAGTGGACGGTGGGTTTGGGCGTCGCAGGTTTAGCTATTGGTATCACTTCTCTTGTGATTGCGGCTCCGGTCGTTTTGCCAATCGCGTCATTAGCGCTTGGAATCGCCGGAATCGCCAAAGGCGTGCATGGTCTTGTTGGGCAAATAGCGGAGGCTCGCAGCCAATCGAAAATAGCGAGCTCGATCAACGCTGCAACGAAGACGGTTGCACGCACAGGCGTCAAAATGGCAGATGACCGTATTGAAACGCTTCTGGATACGATTAAATCGAAGAACCGTGAGAGGGACAGAGACCGGATTACAAAGATCAATTCAGCTGCTGCCAGCATGTCGACCCAAATAGGAAAGCTGCGATTATATGCGCCATCTGGCCAAGCGGCCCGGGGGAATCAAGCACCTCTCCAAAGGGAAATGATTGCAACGGCCAAAGAGAAGATGTGGGAAGAGAAAAAAGGGAAATTGATCGAAAGAATAACCGAATACACCAAAATGAGCGAAACGGATAAATCAACTATCCAAGGGCTGCTGCATCAGGTGAACTCGAACACCGAGGCCGAGGTGCTTAAAGGAATCAAAGAGCAGGTAATAAATATCGCTCTGAAAAACGCTCTGTTCCAAGTGTAGACGCGTGCATCGGTGCGATTTGGGAGAACTGTAAGAACATGAACTCGGACATCGAGACCTTGATACAAAGCTCCGTCAGCCAGCTTGGGCTCCAGCTGCCGGCGCAAGATGAATTTGGCGCTTATTCCATCCAGCTTGAAGATGGATTCTACCTAAGCATTATGAGTTCTCAGGATCCAGATTATGTCTATCTGGCGACGCCAATTTCGATCCTTGATCATCTGGACAATAAAGCACTCTATAGACGTGCTCTTGAAGCCAATTTTATGCTGATAGACACTCGGGGCGCCACGCTGGCGATCGATTCAATTGCCAATCAATTGCTCATTTGCTCGAGCACGCGAGCAGATCACCTGGATGAGGAAACACTGTCCGACGAAATCCGTTCTATCGTCAGTGCTGCGCAAGAACTCCGGATCTCCCTCCTGAATAACCTAGACAATAAAATGGAAGACACCTCAATTGAAGGGAGCAGCCCTTTTTTTCAGGTTTGATACCCACTATGCGACTCGAGGTCTAACGACGCCGGTAAGTCGGGTCGATGCAAGCGAGTCAGTAGACTAATGATCTCTTTCGTTGGTTTCGTACCACGTCAACGTTTCCACTGTATGTAGAAACAGTGTCTGTTTGAAAGATGATCACTATCGCAAGTTCAGTCTGTTAGACATCGTAAGAAAACACAAAATTGATCTGTTACGTTCGGGGACAAGTTCGCAAGTTGAAGCTGTTTCGTCCAAGTTCTAGTAATAGTGAGAGGCGCAAATGTCAGTCAGAATATTGCCTTTGGGCGTGTTGTCGACGGTCAGTGCTCAGGTTTCACCTACGGCAAACTCCAAGTTTAAATTTTTCAGTTTATTCACACTGTCGCATGCCTGTGAGCGGTGCTCGTCACCCACAAAAGAGACATACGATGGTCGTGCACTCTGTGATAATTGCTGCCAACAAATCGGAGCTGATAGCGATACTGTTCGGCCTCGAGTGCTCTTTTGTCCGATAGATGGCGCGCAGATGGAAAAGGCGGTTGAGCACCGTATTGTGGTTGATCGCTGCCCGACCTGCGGGGGTGTTTGGCTGGGTGGAGAGGCGCGCTTTGAAACATCACAGAAAAAGGAATTGATCTGAAAGACACCTTCTTGGAAACGGGTAACTGTCATATCAAATCTGAATTACTAGAACTTACGAGCGTATTACAACGCCCCCGCTCTTAGATGGTGTTCGTCACTATTGCCAACAATCACAAGAACGCAATTCGCCCAGAATGTGGCTAAACGAGAGAGCTACGACGAAAAAGCGACCACGTAACACTGCCCACGTGTAATTCAGACTGGAAGCCGACGTGAGGGGCGCCATGGATTCGCTTTCCTGCCCTGGGAAGGGTTGATTGACTTTTGAGCTTCAATCGCGCTTGCTGCCTCAAAGAGCCTAGGTAGATCAGAGTAACTTACTTTAATCTTAGATATATCGATGCCGCGGTCCAAAAGCGCAGACCACTTTTCGAGCTCTTTACTCACCGCCCGCCCTTCCTCAAGCGCTGCCCTAATTCTGGTAAGTGCTTCCTGAATACGACTATCTTGTTCAGCCTGCACTGCTTTCAGCTGTTGCATGGATGTTTGGGAAGACCGCTTCATCACTGTTATCTCATCGAGTCGACTTAACGTGCCAGAGAATGCGCACTGACGTTCGGGCCCGCCTTGATCAGCTTGCGCCGCGGTTATTATACCAAAGTATATAAACTGTACAGGGGTTTTCTATATCGCTATCGACACGCCGGCAAGATCGCTTGTGCACCCGTGAGTTCCCCCTAAGAATGCAAAGTGGACTGACCTAACTTTCTGGACACTTTCCAGCCTCATAATGAGCCCGCTAATCTTAGGTAGTGGTGATAGACTTCGCGCAAATTAATTTCAATTGCGAGTAAATTACGATGACACCACTCTTGTCGCGCTTAGTTACTCCATTGTTTTTCATGTCCGTCATTGGGAGCTCGTATGCTAGTGACAGTCCTGGTGCCAGTCAGCCAGATAACAAGCAAGCCCTTGCCACATCTCCCCAAGCGTTAGTCGATATGCTTTCAGAGGTCGCCTTTATGCCGCCCGATGAGTATGCGGAAAAGGTCGCTAGAGAGCGCGGCGAACATGCTTTTTCCATTGGGCTAGCACCACTTCCCGCCTATATTGAAGCCGCTAGCGACCCTCGTGGCGATATTACTGCCGAGGAGCTTGCAGACTATGCCAATGTTTTGGCGGCAATTGCCAGTCGATCCCGAGAAGACGGTGAAATCTTATGGGGACGGATTCAAGGCACCCAATATGAGCGCGAGGCCCATCAGTGGATTTTTGAAAAGCTCCAATCATTCGGTTTAGAGCAGGTCTATCATGATCCGTTTCCCTCGCAGTATCCCCAGTGGCGCCCGACGGTTTGTGATTTAACCATTACCGATGCGCCAACATTCTCCGAAGGACAGAGCTATCGCTTTAAGAATCCCATCACTGCATTTGTCTCGGCGTTAACACCCGCTAAGGGACTTGAAGCGCCGGTGGTTTATGTCGGTGATGGCACGGCCTCGGAACTCCAAGGTCGAGACGTCACAAATAAAATTGTTCTGGTACGGGGTAGAACCCTGCCTAGCGCATTGCTCAGTAGTGTTCGTACGGCTTACTCCCGATTAGCTGCAGGACATTACGGTAAGCCTGCCGGTATCGTGGTCTGGTGGGACGTGCCTAATACAGAGCAAGTGGCAGGGCGAGTCGGCGCGCCGGGCGGCGGCGATAGCATTGGCGAGGCGGTTCCATGGACGTCTATTGGTGACGACGCAGGTCTTTATTTACGCAAGCTAATCGATAGAGCCAGCGAGGAGCGTCCGGTGATGCTTAAACTCAACGTTCAGGGGCGGATGGAGTCGGGTACGGAACGAATGAGCGGTAATACCTACGCTATTTTACCCGGCCAATCAGATCAATATATTGTCATCCCCACCCACGTTGATGGTTATTTTTACGGTATCCACGATAACGGCTCGTCGGTCGCCTTGAACTTAGCATTGGCCCGTCACTATGCAGGACTTCCCCTAGAAGAACGGACACATGGCATCATCTTTCTGTTTCAGGGCGATCACGAAGTGCCCGGCGTAGGCGGAACCTTACCCTTCATTGATAAATATCGGGAGTTGATGACCAACAATTTGCTGCTGGTATTACGTCCGGAACATCTTGGCATGGTGCGGCCTATGGATGAGGGTACCTTTGTCGCACAATCCAACATAGCCGATCCATTGATGCTGTTAGTCACCAACCGCAGTCCATTACTGATTGACTTGTTCAAACAGGCGGCGGGCCATTACGGGATTGCAATGGGAGACCTCGTATACATCGATCCTGCCGCTGACGAGGCAGCATTTCACCCGCCTTACAATGCACTAGATGCTATTTCTACAGGCTGGATTCAAACAGGAAAATATTACCACTCCACGGCTGATGTGGATTGGGGCGGGGTAGACTTTAATCAAATGCAAAAGTTAGCGCGCGCACACGCCTACTTGATTGATGAGCTCGGAGCGTTTTCCAAGGCCGACCTCGAGCGCGACGGCAAGCCGGTACCCGAAAAATCTATTTATCAATCAGATTTACTGAAGATACTCATGGGGAATAATTGAGCGCTACCATGGCCAGTCAAGTCTCTACTGGGCATCTGAATAGTGCCTTTTGCTGCGTCGAGCTCGGTCTACTTCACGACAGGGGAAGCCAGTGCACAAAGTGAGAAATGCATCCCCTCTTTTGAAGCGGCGATCCATAGTGAAGGCGGTGGCTCACGGCTGTGGCGCCCTATTACTGACGCCCTCATCAGCGTTTTCCCGGACCCCATCGAATCTCATGCGCGAGCTATTACCCTTTGATGGCGTGGGTTTGGCCACCCTAGTTCGCAAGAGAGAAGTATCGGCTAGAGAGCTTATTGAAGCGGCTATGGCGCGTATCGATCGGTTAGATGGGACGCTCAATGCGTTAACGACACGTACCTACGAGCGCGCGTTGAGTCGTGCCGATACCATTCCCACCGATGCCCCTTTTGCTGGGGTACCAACGTTATTAAAAGATCTTATTGATTTGGGTGGTGTGCGACGCAGCAATGGATCTCGACTCAATATAACCAATGTACCTAAGAATTCGGTGGCCTATGTGGAGGCTCTAGAGCAATCAGGCCTGAGTATTTTGGGGATGACTAACACCCCTGAATTCGCCTCAGGCGCACTTACCGATAACCTCACCTTTGGACCTACGCTCAATCCTTGGGATTTAGCGCGCAATGCCGGTGGTTCCAGCGGCGGCAGTGCGGCTGCTGTAGCGGCGGGCTATGTTCCACTGGCGCAGGGCACAGATGGCGGTGGATCTAATAGGATTCCCGCGTCGTGTTGTGGGGTGCTGGGCATGAAACCGAGTCGTTACCGACAAGTCTCTGGTGAAGCAGATGGTGGCCATTATTTTCTAAGAACCCATCAGTGCTTAAGCCGCAGCGTGCGCGACAGCGCGACGTTACTTGCTGCCACTGAAAACCCCAGCAACCAATTAGGTTATGCTCCGGTAGGTTTAGTCGAGGGCCCCGCTAAACGCCGACTTCGCATTGCCGTGACCATAG
>Ga0181553_10003160_pt1 | contig 14323 bp, 19 predicted proteins | sample 011ome_17_FD_133753 | JGI IMG/M metagenome (GOLD analysis project Ga0181553, IMG submission 133753) | Coastal salt marsh microbial communities from the Groves Creek Marsh, Skidaway Island, Georgia - 011502XT metaG (megahit assembly) | ecosystem: Environmental > Aquatic > Marine > Intertidal...
GAACCGGCGTGCCACATACCACCTATTTTAATTTTTACTTTCAATAATTCTGCCATATACTTCAGTTGTAACACAGTTGGATTCCATGCATCTGTGTATAAAAAATAATCACCATCTTTTACCTTGCCTTCACAAAACAGTGTTCCTATCTGTTCCATTTGATTGGCTTTGTAAACATTAGTACCACCAAAGTTTAAAAATGCACCTGGAGTTGTGGCTTGTGGAGTATCTCCACCACTGATTGTGATCACTTCATGATTGGTTGCTTTTTTAATCTGTCGAGGCAAGTGTGCTTTCCACTCTTTGGTGTATCTTGTGTCAACTGCTTCTAAATCTACAATATAAATTGTCATTTGTTGTCCATGTGTAAAATTGCTGTGAGTCCCGCGAAAGCCACAAAGGCAAGGAAATAGATATCACTCAAAGTCTCATCACCACCAATCCACGGATGAGGCATAGTTAAACTATAACCTGCGAGACATACCAAAGCAATAATACCTGAGATATAACTCAAATTTTACTCCTTGTGATATATAATTTCACTCCCATTTTCACCATCCTCACTAACATTAATAATAACGTCTCTTCCTGGATATTTTTTTTCAATTTCTTCAGCCAGGTCGTCACTCATCATTTCGCAAGATTTATAATCTAATTGTAGTGTTTTTTCAGCATACAATTTTTCTAACCATCTTTTGAACTGAATAAATTCTATATCTCTATCATTGTGAAATACTTCTATCTCTACTTTGAAATGAAATATATGTCTGTGAGGGTAGCCTAAAAAAGACACATCATATTCATCACCTGTTGCCAGTTTTGGATCATCCAATGCCGCAGGATATTTGTGAATGCCTTCTTTTTTAAATGTTACCCATATAAATGTTTTATGTTTTTTCATAGTTTATTATAGCAATTTTATTCGTTTGTGTCAACGTCAATTACTGTATCTCCCACATATTCTTTCCAATCTGTGTAGTGCATCGCATCTGTAATCTCTTTTAAGTTTCTGCTCCACACTCCTGTGTTTGAATGTCCCCAAGTGACATCATCTATCTTCAGTGTCGCATTTCCATTAATTTTATAGATGTTTGGAATTTTGGCACTGATCATTGGAATGAATTTTTTGCTACTCATTAAACCTGTGGCTGTAACCTGTTCCATGTACTCGATACCAAAATCAAGTGTTACCCAAAAATCTTTATCCAATAGAGATTTCATCATGTCTACCCAAGGTTTTAAATCTTCTTCTTTGTTGATTACAAAACTTTGACTTGTGCCAAAGTAAATGTGTTTCGCATTGTGTTCCACAGCCAATTTGGCTATTTCATCAACAGGTCTTATGCCCACAACAAAAAGTGTTTGCCAACCTTTTGCCACGGTGTTTTCAATCTCTGTACCTGTAAAATAGATAACCTGTTTTCTTTTTGCTGTGTCTAAAGCCATTCTATATATCCTCTGCTGTATCCAGGCATTCTTTGATTGCCTTCCTTGAAAGCATCTTGCCATTCTGTTTCTCTGTCATATCCTTTACTCCAAAACTTATCTATATTAAGAGCCTCTTTTTCAATCATGTTCACAGCCATCTTCATACAACGTTGAAAATGTTTTTGTCTAGGAGATGGAAATACTACTGTGACTGCGTTCCATAAAAGTTTACTAAAAGATGTTGTAATTTTGTTTGTTTTTTCTGCTCCTATCACAAGTAGTCCTTGTGGTTTAATAATGTCTCTCGTAAACACTTCATCTCTAGTGTTTAAATCTATCACAATATCATAAGTGCCATCAAAATTATCTTTAAGATTTTTACCCCAACGTTCTTTATTGTGACTGCCTATTACATCTATTTGAAAGAAATAATTGGCATTTAGATATTGGTATACTACCCAAGAAAGAAACCCACTGCCTATTATGGCAATTCTTGATTCTTTACTATTACGTTTTTCAAACTGTTCTTCTTCCTGCATGACTACATTAAGACCACAAGCAACTGGTTCTATGATGTATTTAGGGTCTGCTTCAGGAACACTCACATAAGTTCCTTTGTCAGCATTGTATTGATCAGCATACGCAGGCTCTCCTCTTGTGGCTACATAATCACCTACTGCTACATCATTCACATCAGTACCTATTTCTAATACTTCACCTAAACCTTCATGTCCTTGCATATTCAATGGTAGTGGACCAAAGTCACCATTCATCATGTCTATATCACTTCTACAAACACCTGTATAGATACTTTTCACTCTTATCTGATCAGGCTTTATATCAGGCACGTCGAAGTCTCCTTCTTCGAACGCTCCATTGCCTTTAGTGTGTAATATTTTTACTGTTGTCATTTATTTTTTCCTGAATCCATAAATCTTGTTCTAGTTGATTATTCCAAAACATATCATCTTCTAAATGTATCAAACAATCTTTAATCATATTTTCGTATGCTTCTTCTGGACACAATCCTAATTGAATAGATTTTAAATGCGACTCACCATTTTTATAAAAATGTACTGCGACATCGTCCATCAAGTTGCTTTTCCAGTTGGCATATAGTATATAGGTTTTTTCACCATCTGTCAATTCCATTACTGCTGAATCGTCAACATCATACACTCCGTCTTTCTTTACTACACCATAATCAGTGCCAGTACAATCATTTAGATTCCATCTTTGTTCTAATCTATACTTCTGTGTTTTAAAATCATGAAATGTGTTTTTGTTTGCTGAAATCATTATGCTCATTAAATGAGGTAAAAGATCTCTACTTACTCCGCCAAATGCTTTGCTTTTATCTGTGAACCACGTGCCTGGTCCAGGAATTCTGTTTCTGTTTACCCAATTAATCTGTATCAAGTCACTAGCGTCACAATGCTCTGCTATCTGTTTGATATTGTGTCTCCACTGATTATTCTTTGTCATCATAAATCTTGTTGACTTATTTAGGTTTGTGAGCAGTCGCCAATGGTTAATTGTTTCAACTCCTGGTTTTTCTACAAACACAATCTTTGTGTGATCTGCTACCTTTAGTGCAGTTTTGTAGTGTAAATGATTTGGCACACATATATGAGCCGTATCAAAAGGCGTGTGTGCTTGAATGGCTGTGGTCAGTTCCGTAAAATCTGCTTTGGCATCAGGATTTATATCAACAGTGATAACTTCATGTCCCATCCTTTTAAGAATGTTCACGTACAACTGTCCGAAACCTAAACCAACAACCAAACTTTTCATTATGCTCCAAGTGTCCTTTTCATGTATTCAATCTGAGTTTTTAAAAACAATTTAATTTTTTTAAATTTTACTAGAAGATGTTTAGAGTCCCAACTTCTATCGTAACCTCTTTCGTCTTCCATTTGCTCCACTTTCTTTTTGTACCAATCATACTCTTTTTGTACTGCTTTTAGTTTTTTGCTTTTCTTTTTAGCCATCTTATGCCTCCTCAAATAAATTAGAAAACTGAGTACTTGCGTTGACAGTTTTCTTACCTGTTGCTCCTCTAGTGCCAATTATTGACATCCAGAATCTTGAAAACTCTTCTATAACCATGTTAGCCTCATCTCTACTGCTTGTGGCAAACACAGCATTTACAATATCTTTAAAAGCAATTCTATCAAATTTTTCTTCAACTAACATTTTAGGATTTAAACCTTCATCATATTTTCTATTTGCTTCTTGTACTGCTGTGATGTGTGTCCAAACATTATGTGCCATTTGCAGTGTATAACTGAATGAATCCCAAGAAGTCTTACCTTCGTTACCCATTTTGTTTAAATCACCAGGCTTGTAACAAGTGATATCTTTCAACATTAACCTTTTGCTGATAGCACTGTCCATAAAACTGTCAAAGATACCTTTTTCTAATACAGCATCTCTAAACAATTTTGTTTCAGATGCGAAATCTTTATTATCAACACTTGGTTGCATTCTATAAGTCCACTTCTTTTTATCTTCAATTTCTATATCAGTATAAATTTGTCCATTGGCACTTGCTAAAAATGGCGAAGCACAATCAAATGTAATCATAAAGTTTTCATTGTGATACTTCCTAATTGCTCTCTGTACATCAGTCAACAGCACTGCCCACTCTAATTTACTTGTTCCTAAGAAGTGCATCACATCATGTACACCTTTTTCAAGCAATCCATCAAATCTCAATGCCACCAAACGTTTCAGAGCCAAATGGATATCACACATATTTTGTCCACCCATTGCCCAACCATTGAAGTGTGTGCTTGGATACTTTTTAGGATCACAGTAATCTTTCATTTGAAGATACCAGTCATCTGCTTGTTGGAAGTTTTCACCTTGTAGCACATTTAAAAATTTACAATTACCATTTCTATTTTTCATAAAATAGTCGTTGTTTATTTTTGTGCCATCAACTGCTTCTTGATATGAACTGATTTTACTTGCCGCCGCACCCGCAGGAGAACGAGATACCCAAGCAGGTATATCAAGTATCATACCATAGTCCATGTTGCCATCCATAAACGCCAACACCTGTTCACGTTTCTTTTTGGCTTTAGGGCAATTAGGATCTTTCCAATCACCTTCCCAAACTCCTTTACCTATTTGGAAACCACCTGAGTCACCTAATACCCAATTATCTTTTCTATCTCTGTTTCTTATAATATCATCTCTTACAGAAAAGTGATCCATGTTTAAGTCGGCGTGTCCTGCCGAATACAAATGCCACTTGTAATAGAAATAGGTATCTTTGGAACTCATATAGTTCATACCTTCAACACCATGCTCAAAGTTTTGAGGAACTCTTTCAGGCTTTATGTAGTCTTCTTGATGTCTTGCTTTACCAAGATCCCTAGCATAAAAACTGCTTAAAGCAGGAAGAAAAGTTGCGTAGTCCTTCTGCTTTTCAGTTAGGTTGTCAGTAGGTATGTTCTGTGCCATAAGTTACTTTGTTTGTGCTGGTAATATGTAATTGTATTCACCAATTCCACTATCAACAGTAATCTGCATTGCTCCTTGATCAGAAATACTCATTTTAGATTTCCCATCAAGACTTAAAATGCTTATCACTTGTTGTATCGGCCAACTCCAAGTATTTTTCAATTCACCTTTTACATCAGATTCAAATACAAATGAACCTGCGTGTGAATTAGCATCACCAAAGTAAAACACTAAATTATTGTTTTCTGTTTTCACAGTAAACACAGTTTCTTCAACGTGTGCCGCCGCTTGTAATTTTAATCTTTGTATTGCCGCCAATTTAGGTTCAAAGTCAATATCCCAATTAGATCCTTTGAACTTCACAGATTTTAATTTTTCATTAATAATTTCAGTACTCATAAATCTGTAATCATTTTTAAAATCACCACCTTTATTTTCAAAGTGGATGTGTGTTGGAATAGTTTTGCCATTTCTTTCTGCTGACTTAACTTCTATTTTTGCTTCTTTTTGATATTCTGGACATTTCAAATGTAAAGCCAGTTTATCTAAATTAGGCATACCAAACACACCATCAAATTCATTTACTTTGGTGTTTGTGTTTGCTGAAAGAATAACTGATCTGTCTTCAGCCATGCTTTCTATTTTTGTTTGTTCTTCATTGCTTATTTTTACAAGGCTAAGAAATCCTAGCGAATGTGTATGAGCAACGATGTCTTGTAAGATATCTTTCATATTATTGTTCTCCTGTTTGTTACATTATATTTAGGTTTTGACGAAAAGTCAATGACTAATTGTTCCATCTTGACTTTACTCCAAAATGTTTGTAAGCCTTCTGTACACTTTTGGCTTGAAAGTAGCAATCAGCCAATGCGTTATGAAGTGACATCTGTATGTCTTTTCTAGGGTCTTTTGGCAACATATTAAACAGAGTTCTTGAATCTCTGATTTGCCAATAGTTCCAAGGTACTGGTTGTCCCATTTGAGCATACAAATTCTGTAAAATGGCGTAATCAAAAAGAGGTCCTTGACACCAAAGTTCATCTAGACCTACACACCATTTGTTAAGTTGTTTAACCATTTCATTCAACGGCACTCTATCTTCATCTCCAAGTGCTTCATTTCTAATTTTTTCATCTTGTTTGCCCCACCATTCCAAAGTGCCATCATCTATATGACGACCAAGTTCACTCTGTTCATCTACATTAACTCTTAGATATAATCCTGTATGCGGTTCTTCATCGGAATATGGATCAAACTTTATAGCACCCAAAGTCAATACAGTGGCATCGGGTCTTGTGCTTAATGTTTCCAAGTCTATCATTCCATGTACAGCCATCTATCCTCCAAAATCAAATAGGTTGTTGAATGTGTTATTGCTTTCAGTTGACTTAATATCCCAACCTAATACACCTAACAAGTTGCCAAGTTTATTATCAATCACAGTGCTTTCCATAGTAGCATCATCAAATGGCAATTCTTTAAACCATTGCGGCAATCTTAATTCATCTGTTGGATATGCCACACTTGTATATTCCAATGGATTCTTTTTCAATTTACACACAATCACTTTCATGCCATCCATGATCTCTTGTGAATATTTGTCACTGTTCATACGTTTTAGTGTGTTCCAATTGATACTTGCTCGAACGTGTCCTGGCATATTTGCTTTGCCTTGACGTGCTTCTTTTTTAGCATATTCTCCAATGTTGTTTGCTCTACGTGGAGAACCTTTCTCCCAACCTGGTCTAGTTTTAAATTCATTTCTAAATTGTGTAATTTTATCCAACACTTGCTCTTCTGTGTTGCCGGTTAATACCATTAGTAATAATTCAGATAAAAAATCTTGAATGTACACAGGCGTATCTGATCTCTTCAGATCAAGACCCATTGCTTTTATTTTGCCTGGTTTATCCCCTTCGTCCTGTCTATAACCTTCTAGGTCATATATCAATATAGCATATCTTTTCTTTGTGATAAACAAACCTGATGTTGCCACACTTTCTCTACCTGCTTGAATTACTTCTGCTCTTGATTTCATACAATGAAATGCTTGTCCCATAAATTTTTTAAATGAATTGTTTACTTCGTCCGCCACTTGATCATACAATTTAACAACACTTTCTTTTGTCCAAGGAATTTTTCCTTCGTCTATTTCTTTTTTCAATACCTCATATGCTGAAAAGTATGCGGAATCTGTATCACCATATATGATTGCTTTACCAACATGATTGTATTCACCCGTGATCACTTCATTAATTTTTGCCGCCATGTGTTTACTAATCTGTCTACCGGATAGTGTAGTGGATTGTCCAATACGTTTATCAAAGAATCTACAGCCTGGATTTAGAATAGCACCATACAAACTGTTTAAGTTAATCTTTTTAACAAGTTGTCTTTTATCCCAAAATTCTATTTCAGCATCATTGTTGGCTTCTTTGGCTTTCTTCAACATTGCCTGCATTTCTTTTCTTTCTTTGTACCAACGAGCAAGTAGTCCTGGTATTACACCTTCAAATTCGCTTGTAAATATTGTGCCGTTAGCACTAATCATCATTGGATTGTTACTTTCAAATATCATCTTGTAAATTTCAGCACCACTCATAACATCTGATTTGCCGTCTTCCCAGTCTACATTAATACTGATATCTTTTCTTTTTTCCATTACAGCATCATATTCTAATGATCCGAAATGGTTTTCCCAAGCACCTGCGAATGATTTTTTCTGCAAAGTCATCTGTTCTTCGATGTATTCATCTGTGTAAGTTGGTCTCAGTTGTCCCATCACACATTCAGGAGCCATGTTTAATGCTCTAATCACAGAAGGATACAGCGAATTGATATCCATTGATCCTATCCAACTATGTAATCCTTTTCTTGGATATGCCACATAAGCACCTGCGGCTGTGGTTGAATTGTCATCTCTCTTAGGTCTATTAGGAACTTGTACTCCGCGTCTATGTGCTTCATTTATAATTGCTTGTTCTGTTACTGCGACTGCACCTAGTGTTGTTTGAAGTAGTACAGTGTTTGCGTGTGCCAATTCATTTGATAATGCTATGAATCTTAATTTACGATCCAGTTTGTCTAACAATGCCACGTCTTGTCTATTGTATTCAACAAACGTTCTAAAATCTTGATTGTATAGTTGATCCAAACTGCCTTCATACACAGTTTTCTTTTCACCGATTTCATGTTCACCAATAGCATCTAATCTGTAACTGTGTCGTTCTTCGTATGTGTATTTTCTGTAAAGTTCTAATGAATCTAAATGCACTCTACCAACTAGATCATAAGTTTCTTGTTCACGACCAAATCTTTCAAATGTTCTTTTCTTAGGCATTTGTTTCCATAAGCACAGACGTCTTGTGTCATCTTTGCTCATTACTTTTTTAATTCTATTAATGATGTATGGTAAGTCATACCCTTCTGAGTTCCAACCTGATATAACATCAGCATCTTCAATGATGTCTAAAAATGCTTTCAGCATATCTGCTTCATCTTTGTACAAGTATAAATTGTCTATGCCTTTGGTTATTTCTTTTGCCTCCTCCATGCCCATTGTTTTAGGTGGCATAGCGAAAGTTACCATTGTGTCTAGCCATTGTAAAGAAACTGTAATTGCTGTGATTGGCATGAATGGATCACTAGGTTGGCTGAATCCTTTTTCAGGATCAAAGTCTGCTTCAATATCAAAGAAAGCAATGTTCAAATCCGGAGCATCTTTGTTTAAATAATTTTCACTTAAACATTGGAAGATAGGATTTATGTCTGATTCGAATAATGTTTTGTTTCTGTTGATTGCTAATTCTTTATGGAAATCTTTTGTATTTTTACAAACAATTCTGCTTAATGTCTTTCCAGTTGTGCTCTTAAATTTGCCGCCTGGATCTTCATGATAGAATGTGTATTTGATTGGATATTCTTTGAAAACTCTTTCTTTGTTCTGCCTCTCAACAACTCTTATGATGTCGGCTTGTCTGTCAAAGTATCCATCTATGTAACTCATATATTCTCCTTTTTGTCATTTGTGGCTGACAAAATACCAAAAATCAATTGTGGCTGATACAACCTTACTTTATATAATATAATAGTATACCTCCGAAACCCATTAAAGTCAATACCGTATTGGTGACAATGAGTGCCGGTTCTTTCCAAAGAAACGATACTATTAACCAAATTACACCTCCCATTGCCAAAAGCAATGGACCTACAGGATATAATTCAGGAAAGCCTGCGTTTACAAAAGTGCCTATAATTAATATTGCTGTTGCCAGCCATTTCAATTGATTGCCTGTTTTTACTTGTTCCATACTAATAATGTTTTGCCTATTACTTTTGATTTACAACCTTTAAACTTATCTATGTTATTCAGAAAAAATTCTTCAAGTGCAGAAAAACTTGGGAAGGTGTATTTGTGCATTACACCTGCTTTTGAATTAAACTTAACGTGATTCATACTTGTCAAATACTCTGTTGATTACATTATTCACTCTTACAAAGTGAGCCGCTTTAGGCATATCTTTACTTCGTCTTGCCCCCATATAAGTGCAGGTGCTTCTTACTCCACCCAATATCTGTTCAACAGTATCTTTGACAGGTCCTTTATCATCTAGTGTAACTGTTTTGCCTTCTGTGCCTCTGTATCCGTCTTTTCTTTGTCCGTGTGTGTCTAATGCTGACTGCGATGCCATGCCATAAAAAATTCTTTTGCCATCTTTAAGTTCAAATTCTGATTCATCATGTCCTGCCAACATTCCACCTAGCATAACAAAATGTGCTCCACCTCCCAATGCTTTTGACACGTCTCCTGGTTCAGTACAACCGCCATCAGCAATGATATGTCCACCAACGCCGTTAGCCGCATCTGAACATTCCATTATTGCTGAAAACTGAGGAACACCTACTCCTGTTTGTGTTCTTGTGGTACACACACTACCTGGACCAATTCCAACTTTTACTATGTCAGCACCTTTTATAATCAATTCTTCTGTCATGTTAGGTGTGACTACATTTCCAGCAATAATAACTTTTTCTGGATATTCCGTTCTAATTTTTGTAACAAAGTCTACAAATGACTCATGATAAGCATTGGCAACGTCAATTGTAATACAAGGAATATCTGGAAATGCTGACATCACTTGTTTGAGTGTTTGATAATCTTGTGCGTTTTCGTCCCAAATTGCTCCAGTACCAACACAGGCAGAAACATATTTGAATTTAATTCCTGTGCCTGCCGCTTGTTTCCAATCATCCAATGTATAATGCTTTCTAATCACAGTAAGCATTTTGTATTCTTGTAATACTCTTGCCATTGAAAATGTGCCAACACCATCCATATTACTTGCCATAATAGGCACGTAAGATAATTCTTTACCACTGTTTCTAAATTTGAATTTTCTTAATATATCAACATCTCTTCTAGAACTTAATGTTGATCTTTTAGGGTGTAATAAAACGTCCGAATAATCTAAATGTATGTTGTAATCAATTCTCATTAAAAAAGTCCTTTATGTTTACTGCTCTATCATCAACCCAAACATCATACACAGGTTTTTTCATATTGATTGAAGTGTACTTTACACCCCAATCATTCAGTTGTTTGCTGGTAAGTTCTGTCCAATCTATTCCAGAATTACCACCTCTTGCTGTCCAATAATGGATTTCATGTCCTTCATCAAACAGTTTGTTCAACTTTGCAATCCGTTCCATGTCGGGTTGACTTTGTTCGTAATTGCTATCTTTATTATAACAAATTGTGTTGTCAATGTCAACCATGTACTTCATATTATGAATACTCTTAAAATGCCTATAAAATTCATTGTGGTGAACCATGATGCCAATATGAATGTCCAAATAATCTTCCTTCTCCAACAAGCAATTGCCAGTGTAAGAGAACCAAAAATATATACAGGAAATACGTGTGCCATATTAGGATTTGGTGATCCAAATGTTAACAATAATGAACCTGTAATTGTGAAAATTACCGAAATTAGTTCTAAATAAAAAGCAGTAACATCTGTTTGATAACTTACCTTCCAAAATTTTTGGATTTCGTCTACAAACTTGGAGAACACTTTACTTGTCTCTACCAACTGCAATAATCAGATTTTCTAAAGAATCAAAATCATCAGAATATTTGTGCCATTCACCTTTGTGAGCAATTTTAATTGCTTTATTAATCAGTGCTGGTTTGATTTCTAATTCTTCTGCCACTGCTTTCACAGTGTCCTTTAATCCAGAGTTTAAATCTTCTACTTCTGAAAGTACGTTAGCACCTTCATCTATAATCCTTTTTAACTTTGCTTGTTCCTCTGGACCGTATGTTCTACCTGCCATTATTATGCTCCTTTGTATGCTTCAAGTGTTCTTGTGAATTTACCTGCGTGTGACTTCTCAGCCTTAGCAAGTGTTTCAAACCAATCAGCAATTTCTTCAAAGCCTTCTTCTCTGGCTGTTCTTGCCATACCTGGGTACATATCAGTGTACTCATGAGTTTCACCATGTATAGCAGATTTTAAGTTTGCTTCTGTTTCACCCATTGGTTCACCTGTCGCCGGATCACCTACTTCTTCTAAATACTCTAGATGTCCGTGTGCGTGTCCTGTTTCACCTTCTGCTGTGCTTCTAAAAACTTGAGCAACATCTGGTGCTCCTTCTATGTCTGCCTTTTGAGCAAAGTATAGATATCTTCTATTTGCTTGACTCTCACCTGAAAAAGCGTCTTTCAAGTTTTGTGCTGTTTTACTATCTTTTAGTTCCATTGTTATTCTCCGTTTAGTTGTTGTGATCTATTCCAGAATAGTCGCCGTAGTTTCCCATTGCGTATTCTTCTTTCAAGTAATTAATCATATTTTCAGGAGTAGAAGCGATATATGGATCGTCATCAATTCCTTCGTTATTGATACCTGGTTCCTGCCACCATCTTTCTACTACACCATTGTTGATGACTGCCATGTATCTCCAACTTCTGTTTCCAAAACCTAAATGGTTTTTACCAATAAGCATACCCATAAATCTTGTAAAGTTTCCAGAACCATCTGGAATCATTTTTACATTTTGTATTTTCATGTGATTTGCCCATGCGTTCATAACAAATGAATCATTGACTGAAACACAATAGATTTCATCGATGCCCATGTTTCTAATTTTGTCATATTCTTTTTCGAAACCTGGAAGTTGTTGTGATGAACAAGTTGGAGTGAATGCTCCTGGTAGACTGAATAATACCACTCTTTTATCTTTGAAATAAGAATCAGTTGTTGCGTTGTGCCATGCACCACCAATTGCACAACCGCCATCTGTTTCCACAGCATCGCCTGTTCTGATTCTGAATGTTACTTTTGGGATTTTGAATCCTTTTATCATAATGTACAATACCTTTTAAAAAATTAATATTGCTTATTGTACTTAATTTTTATGATAAAGTCAAGACTATTTTTTGGCTGGACTGTCTTTTTCTTCGTAGAAATAATCGTTTGAATCACCGAAAGTTACACTGCTTTCATTTTCGCAGAAAAACTCTCTGGTGCTGACTTGGAAGTCTGGTCTTTTTAGTTCTGATGGAGTCAGTGATTGTTCATACCAAAGCATTCTATTGTTTGGTTGTGCGAAGTATTGTCCGTTAATCAATCTACCAAAATTGTGTTGTTTGTGTTCGCTTGGCACTTCTGAAACGCCTGTGTTCACTGTGTTTGGATCACCATGACAAGCATCTATTGTGAATAGATATTCACCCTTCATTCTGCCACCGCCTTTTAACATAATTTCTACATCACAATTTTTAAGCATGGATTTTGTCCACACTTGGATATTGCTACTGAAACTATCCCAAAGTTCTAATGTGCCTAGTGGTAATTGTTCTTCTTCTTTGATATCTTTACGCCATACAAATGCTGATAATGGAAATTTATCGAAACAAGCGCCATACTCTGGAAGGTATGCTTCAAACATTAACGCTCTGCCTTGTACTGATTTGACAGCAATAATAACTGCCTCTACAAATTCGCCGTGGCCTCTTTCAAGGTCGTGTAAGTATTCTTTACGAACCCAACATTTTGTATACGGAATATTTGCAACGAAATTCAAGACACAACCTCCCCCTTGTTAATAGTGTATTTATGGAAAATTATATCTTAATTAGATTTAGACTTCTTTTTAGTGGCAACATTTATTGCTTTACCACGTCTGTCTGGGTTTGGATCTTTTCTACGTTTTCTACGAGCCGCAGATGCTCTGCCTTTTTTGCCTAATGCGTATGCTTTCTTGGCAGGCAGGCATTTAGGTTTGCCTTCGCCATCTGATTTACCACCACATGAACCTCTGATTTTTCCACCAGGTCCCATGCGTACCCATTTTTGTTTGAACCATTTTTTAAGATTTTCGTCTAAGGATTCGTCTAGTAGTATATCGTGACAGTTAACACAGAAGTCAATGTGTTCTCTTTTAACACAGTTGGGTACACGTTTTCCGAACATGGTCTTCATGCCCTTTTTTTCGTAACCCTTCCAACAACGTGTGCCTTCTAGGATTTCGTTTACCTTCATTACTTCTTACTCTTGTTGCCCCAATTCTTCGCACCTTTTTTACGGCACTGTACTAGAGCACCAGAGGCGTAAGCCGAAGGCCAAACTTTGTATCTTGCTTTTACTTTGTGATAGCAGGCATCCTGTTTCTCTGCTAGTTTTTCGAATTCTTCTTCTGTGATTGGTTTACCTACAAAATCTTCTAGGACTGCTTCAGTCTTTTTTTTTGAAGCCTCTTTTAATTTGTTTTGTAATTTATTTGCTAATGATTCTTTGTAGTCTTTCTTTCCACAATCTGGATGACAATTACAATTAGGTGTGCAGTTGCCTCCACAAGCACAATTCTCATCGCAATTACAAGCCATTGATTCTTTAACTTGTTCAACTGCTGGTTGTACCTCTTCTGCTGACTCACTTGAAGAGATCATTTCGTATTCCATGTAGTGTTTTACAGAACTCAAATAGTCTGCCGCTTTGGTAATTTTTGCCGCTACCCAACCTTCTAAGCCTTGTTCTTCTGAAACATTTTTTAACAATTCATGAAGTTTAATTGAATACTTTGCCGCTTTGTATAAATCTGATCTTGCCATCTGTACTTCGTGATCCATCTCGGCTTTTTGTGCCATTAATGCTAGATCTTCTTGTACAGATTCTTTTTTCTTTTTGTTGTGTTGATCTTTAATTTTTCCTATTTCTTCTGCACTTGCGCCTTTACCTGCCGCACTTTGAATTTTTTTCATACCATCTTTGCCGTATTTTTTAACACCGGCTTTGTACATGATTCCGCTTTCATCTGTGTCTTGATCTATTGATTCGTCCTGTATCAATTCTGCTTGGTGTTTTTGTAAATCTTTGATGTTGTTGAATGTGCCAGTAAGTTTACCATTTCTGTATGAGTAGAA
>Ga0181553_10003171_pt1 | contig 14307 bp, 29 predicted proteins | sample 011ome_17_FD_133753 | JGI IMG/M metagenome (GOLD analysis project Ga0181553, IMG submission 133753) | Coastal salt marsh microbial communities from the Groves Creek Marsh, Skidaway Island, Georgia - 011502XT metaG (megahit assembly) | ecosystem: Environmental > Aquatic > Marine > Intertidal...
AAGAATTGATTATGATGATTCTATTGCATGTTGTAGTGATGAGAACTTCGCACTATTAATACATGGTGGTCAACCTAAAGGTTCCGATGCTAGTAAAGCTGTATCAACCAATAAGAAGTCTGGACACTATGATAAGATGAAAGCTTTACATAAAGCTAACAAACCATCTAGACAAGATTTATTGAGAAAATAAATAACCAAAATATAGATAATGGAAAAAAAATGTTGTAATTGTGGTAAACTTTACGAAGAGGGTAAGGTTTTAAATATGAAGGTTGAAAAAGTATTTGAAGGTAAAGAATATACATGGGAATATTGTTCACTAGAATGTGTTATGAACTACAAAGGTGATGAAATACTAGATAAAATCAATAGTAAACAGAAAGAAAGGTTAAGTAATTTCTTAGAAGGTCAGAAGATTAGACTGGACCACCCCAAATTTAAATTATAAATTACTTGACATTTAATTTTTTTAATAGTATATTTGCTATATGAAAAATACACTTATGATAGATATGGATACTGAAAGGGAAGACCCTATACGTATCACAAAACCAGAAAACCTTCTTGAAAATGTTAATGATGATGACACCGCTAAAAAGATGGTGTTGGATGACATGACCACTATATGTAATGCTTTAGGTACATTAATACAATTAGCAGAAGATAGTAAATATTTTAATAGTGATAAAGCTGCGCAGATGTGTGTAGATTATTTAAAAGATAATTTCATAGAAGTTAAGAATGATGAAGATTACGAGGAAACACTTCCTTAAACTTTAAATAAAAAGAAATATGGCAGTAAAAAAAGGAACTCTATTCATGTAAGGCCTAGCACTAACGCTAGGACCTTATATGAACTATGAGAAAAAACAAGTATTACGAAAAAGAGAAAGCTATCATCAGAGTAAAAGATGAGCTTTACAAGAATTGGCAAGACCAAAGAAACCAAGCATGGGTTGAATTGGATAAGCCTATCCCCCACGGCTATAATGGTGAGTGGGTATTAAGAGATGACATTGGTAGAAGTCCAGAGGCTGAAGTGTTACAATGGATTATTGATAATCTAGGTGTAGAAGTTTGGTCTAAAAGAAAAGACTTCAGAGTTAAGGAGTGGAGAAAAAATAATAAGAAGTGGCAAGATTTAAAACCTCACTTTAGACTTATCGATGAATCTACCTATCACTCATACCCAACAGTGTTACAGAAATACTTTAGGTTAGATACTAGTGATAAGAATTACTGGTGGAGACCTAAATACAAGGTTGATATTGAACCTTGGAAATTGGTATTGAAGAAGTCTCGTTCTTATATAACACACTATAGAGAACATGATGAAATTCTACACCAAGTTGAGGCTGAGTTAGATAAAGAGCTTTACAGATTAACACCTAAACCATATAGAGGGTATTCTTGCCCTAAATGGTGGAGAAATGTTGAAAGACGTAAAGCTAAAGGAAAACACAGAAAAGAAAATATAGAAATCATTAACACATTTAACAATGGTGAGTTAGACGATGATTATTATTCGACTTACAAAACCAAAGGAATGTATTGGTGGTGGTAAAAAAAACATAATTTATGAAATTAACTAATTTGTATAAAGAAGTAATTAATGAAGGAACTGGTGGTCATGACTATGGTTGTATGATGGTCTACCTACCAATCAATGAAAAAGTATGGGGTGGACTTACTACTATGAAAGAAGAAGATGTCTATGAACCAGAAGGTGATAGAAGTTATGGTGTTCAACCACATGATGAAGCGCATGTAACAATACTTTACGGACTCCATTCAGATATCTCAGATGAGGCTATTGAGGAACTAGTATCCAAGATGACAGCACCAGAAATAACTCTTAAGAATATATCGTTATTCCAAAATGAGAATTTTGATGTAGTTAAATTTGATGTTGAAGGTGAAGGGTTACATGAAATGAATGCAATGTTTACTAAATTACCACATACAACTGACTACCCAGATTATCACCCACATTGCACTATTGCATATGTAAAACCTGGAACTGGGCCAAGTTATGAAACTTCATTAGCTAAACCAATAAAGGTTAAACCTCACAAGATTGTGTACTCTAAAGCAGATGGTTCGAAAAAAGAATATAATTTTTCGTCATAAAATTTAAAGATTAGTAATCCTCATACATATTTATTAGTATGGGGATTATTAATATTATACTATTATCATTACTCCCAGCAATCATATATAGTTTCATAATTTACATAACTGTACCTTATAAGACTATTAACATTAAGACTGGGCTTTTCTATTTAGTTGGTGGATTTTTATCTGTCGGACTACTACTTTATTTCTTTAATTTGTTTCCTGTATGGACTAACCTAGCGGAATATGTTTCAGACCCATTATTATACCCATTACATTATTTACATTTCAAGAACTTCATTGAAATCGGATTTATTGAGGAATTATCCAAAGTTACTACTTTTTTCATTTTAGAACGTTATAGAAATAACAAAAAAAAATGTAAGGACCACCCTCTAGGTACTATGTTTTATGTCGGTATGATTTCATTAGGATTTGCTGTTATAGAAAATATACAATATGGTATGAGGTCACCAGACCCAACCGACACAATATTATGGCGTTCAGTTACGGCTGTAATAGGTCACATGGTATTTGGGTTATTCATGGGATATTGGATTGCATTAGGTAGACTTAAACCAAGACTTAAAAACAGGTCAATGTTTGATATTATAATACTTACCGCTGATAAACTAAAGAGAAGGTTTTTTATTATTATTGGATTATTGGCTGCCACCATCACACATGGTATATATGATTTACATCTAAGTATTCATGGACAATCTGGAATAACTACATTATATATGTTCCTTATTATGTGTTTACTTGGTTCTTTCTGGTGTTTTAAAAATATTCACAAATTATATCAAGATAAACTTGAAAGTTAAAACCTAATCTCTTATATTTGTGTTATGATTAAGATTAATATTACTGACGAACAAAGAAAAAGAGGTAAGGAGTTATATGAATTTAACGTTCTTAATGGTTCAGTTACTAAAGGTGAAGGCAACGAAGTTGGTGCGCTTGGGGAAATAATAGTTTTAGATTATTACGGTGAAAGAGCTGAATACATTGGTGATTATAATTATGATTTAATCATAAAAGGTAAGAAGGTGGATGTTAAAACTAAAAAACAAAACGTACCACCAAAATCTCACCACACATATAATATATTTGCTTTTAACACCAAACAAAAGTGTGATTGGTATTGCTTTGTTGTAATCCTATCTGACATAAAAACGGGTTGGATTGTTGGGTGGAAAAAGAAAGATGAATTCTTCAATCAAGCCACCTTTAGAAAGAAGGGTGAAGTGGATGATACAATACCTAATTGTACCTGGACTTTTAAAGGTGATTGTTATTGTTTAAAAATTACTGATTTAGATTAATATGGATAAGAAAAAGAATAAAGGTTATGATGATGAATTAATAGACGAAATCATAGCTGTATTAGAAAAATTAGATATAGAAGGTAGAGACTTCTACAGAATTGAAGATGCTATTAAAAACCACGCTTATTATGAAAAGGATGTAAATTTCGAAGATGTTGAAGATTATATTGGCTGGAACATGGATGCTTGGGAGCGTGATGACTTAATGGGTTTAATCGGTTGTAATTGTGATGACAATGGACCACATAAATTATTACAAGATGTTGAGATTAAAACATTAGATGATGAATATAAAATCGAATTACTTTTGAAGATGTATAAGTCATCATGTTCTATAAGTGAGTTGGAAAAGATGGTTAGAGTTTCAAAATTAGAAAATTTAAATAATATAATATTATGAGTAGAAAAGTATTTTTAATTGACATTGATGGAACAGTAGGTGAAGATATAAAGAATGAGGATTCTCATCTTTATGCTGATGCTGAAGTATTCGAAGATTCTAAAGTTATAATAAATAAGTGGTATGATGAAGGTCATCACATTACATTTTTCACTGCTAGACAATCTAAGGATAGGATGATAACCACTATATGGTTAGATAAACATGGGTTCAAATATCATGGTCTTGTTATGGATAAACCTAGGATAAAAGATGGTGAAGAATATGTTTGGATTGACAATAGGAAGGTTAGGGCAGTAACGTATTTAGGTACTTGGAGTGAACTAACCGAAGTGGATGCAAAAATACAAGTATTTGAGGAATGAAATTAAAAATACCTTTATATGACATTAAAATTAAGTTTTACTTTGACTATGATTTAGACAAATCCGTTAAAAAGATAAAGAAAAAACATAATAAGAAAAAACTTTATAAGATTAATAAAATTGATTTTGACGGAATTGTTATTGGAGAGTTCATCCCAAAAGATAAGTTAATTTATGTGTTAGTAAAAAAAATGGATAAGGGTATTGATGTAGATACATTAACTCACGAAATATATCATTTAACAAGTAAAATAATGAAATGGAATGGGTTCAAATTTAATAAAACAGATGAACCTTTTGCGATGTTAAATGGTAAATTAAATTCAATGATAATTGGTAAATTAATTAAAAATGGGGAAAAGTTATATTACCCAATAGATAAAGAAATAAAAATAAAGTAAATTATGGAAACAAAAAGAACAAAAGAAGAAATGGATAAAAGTAAAAGTGAATTACTTAATCAATTAAAAGAAATGAACATTTCCAAAGATAATTTAGATTGGGTTAACGAACAACTTGACCAAACCATCAATGAAGAAGTGGAGCGACAAAATAATGAATTAGGTGAATAATTGAGTGAAATAAAACAATGTAAAGATTTTTAAATCATGAGTATAGCAGTAGTAAATATAATCGTAGCAGCAGCAGTTGAGACTAGAGCGATTGGTAAGGATGGTAAAATACCATGGCACTTATCAACAGATTTAAAGTACTTCAAAGCTAGAACTAGAGATAATATTGTTATTATGGGTAGGAATACTTATGAATCAATTGGTAAAGCTTTACCAAACAGAATAAACATTGTTTTATCTAGATACCCAAAGTACAAGAACAAAGTTGATGAAGGTGTTTGGGTTTGTGATAGTTATGACAGTGCGTTAAAAATAGCTAAAACATTCAAAGAGAAAGAGATTTTTGTAATAGGTGGTGGTAATCTTTATGAACAAGCTATGAAAAGTTTTGTCAATAGACTTTATGTAACTTGGGTTGGTTATAAGTCCGATGGTCTTATTGAAGGTGATACTCATTTTCCAGAGATTAACCATAATGAATACGCAATTATTGATACATATGATACAGAAGAAAAAGATTATCAATTAAGTTTTACAACATACGAAAGGATAAAAAATGGAAATAATTAAACAAATAACAGCTAAGAGTAAAGCTTACAATATTATTGATAGTTGTAAGAATAGTAATCATTATGAAGTTGCTCATAAATATATAAAATTGTATTATATTAACTATGAAGATTTCGTAGGTAAGAATGAATTGGAAAGGTACTTACAAGACCATAAAATAAGTATGTTAACCCCATAAAATAATTAAATATGTTTTAAAAAAGACTTTATTTTAAAATAAAAGTTTTTATATTATTGACCATAACACTTATATGAAAGTATTTATGGTTAATGGCTAAAAAGACTACTAGAAAAACTACTGGAAAAAAAAAGGCACCGACAAAGGCACCGACAAAGGCACCGACAAAGGCACCGACAAAGGCACCGACAAAATCTACGACAAAGGCACCGACAAAGGCACCGACAAAATCTACGACTAAGAAGGTTCCAGTTAAGAAAGCAACGGTAACCTCTGGTAAAAAAACACCAACTAAAAAAGCGGGTACAAGACCTAAAAAGGTTACCACAAATAAAGCAACGGTAACCTCTGGTAAAAAAACACCAACTAAAAAAATAACAACAAATAAAAAAGTAACCCCTAATAAAAGAGTAACAAATAAAACAACGGTTAAGAAATCAACAGTTACTAATGTTTCTAAAAATAAAGAAGGTGGATTAAAATATGAATATATTAGGGTTAGTGAGAACGCTAAATCTAGTAGGTTTGCTGAAATGGGTGAAAAAGTTCAGAAGCGTGAAATAAAATGGGCTTATTACGCAATAGATGGGAATGTTGGTTATCACTATTATAAAAAAATAAAATAATAATAATATGGTTAAAGATGAAATTAATAAGAAGTTAGATAATATTTTTGAAAATAAAAAAGGTAGGAACTTTATGAATCACTTGATTCGTGCATATTTTCCACAATCTAATGTTGATAAGGTTTTTATTAAACCTAAAGATAAATTTAAATGCGTTATAACTAATGAAAATTTAATATCAGTAAATACTATATTAAATGATATAAAAGACGAATCTATCAAGGATGAATTATTCAAGTATTTACACAATATGTTTAATAGTGATGTAGAAGTTGATTCATTAATCAATAAATTGATTAACGGTAGAAATATTGGTATACAAGGTAGTAATACTGACACTTTTATGTCAATAAATACTTACATTGGTTTTTATGATTGGGTATTAGCTAAGTTCATAACTGGAGACAAACATATTAGTTGGTTACTAAAAGGTGTCAATAAAAATGACTTTATGGGTAAAGCTGAAAACTTACAAGACAATGAGGTTCAAAAAGTTATAAAGAAAAAACAAAGGAAAGAAGATGGTAATAGAGCTACATTTTCTTTAGGTGATTTAACAGCCCTACAAGAACTTAAAAACAAGATGGAAGGTAAGTAAAGTCAAACCTAAAAAATAAACTTATTTTTAATTTGTGTTTTTAAAATAAAAATATTATATTTGTTATATGAGAAGAGAAAATAATAAGAATTATGCTACTATTGAAGAAATAACAGATTTACTTGACAATATAGTTGAGTCTGAATATATCGATAAAGATGGTATTAAAATACGGATACAGGATGACCCGAAGGAAAAGGAAGAATGGGCCAGACACATAGAACAACTTGAAGATATGCTTACGGAGATGTATGATAAGTTCTCTGAATCTATGGATGGAGTCACGATGTTATACGAAAGAGAGTATGAGCATTTGTATAACGATAAAGAATAAAATGGAATATAAAAAGAAAGATAGTTTCCCATATAATTTTGGTGGGTTACCAGCGGATAATATATGGTTCACTTCGGACCCACATTTCTTACATGCTAATATAATTAAGTATTGCAATAGACCGTTTGAGGATATAAAGGAAATGAATCAAACACTGGTTAACAACTGGAATAGTGTTGTTGGTGAGGATGACCTTATATTCTGTCTTGGTGATTTTGCCTTGGGTAAAGAATCTGATTGTAATCACATACTTAAGAGTCTAAACGGACATAAGGTATTGATAAAGGGTAATCATGAGAAAACTGTCATGAAGAAGTCTTTTAATAGAGACGAATTCGATGGTGGTATCTATCAGTTACTTGAGATAAAGGTAAATGATGAGGAAGTATCCAATGAGTTCCAAGATATCATCCTATGTCATTATACTATGATGACATGGAATAAGAGTCATAGGGGTGCATGGCAATTGTTCGGACACGTTCATGGTATGTTTGATAATAGCCCTAATTTATCACCAAACCAATTTGATGTAGGTGTTGATTCACATGATTTCACACCAATATCTTATCAGAGAGTTAAAGAAATAATTACACAAAGAAATTTGGAAAGAATTAAGAGTAAGTAATGGAAGATTGGGAAAAACGGTTAAGGGAAAGGTTAGAAAATGAATTAGAAGAGAAGATGTACCAGATTGGTGAAGGTGATTTTATAGCTTTTACTGGTAAGCAAGGTAAGATTGATTTTGAGGTAAGTCTTGAGAAAACTTTACGTGAGATAATGAAAGATAAAATATGAGTGATAAGGATTGTAAATGTACAGACTGCAAATGCGGAAAGAACGAACCAAAGTTAACTAAATGGGATTATAGGTGGATTGATGCTGCTAAGAATGTGTCTGAATGGTCTAAGGATAAGAATACTCAGACTGGGGCAGTCATTGTTGATGCAGAGGATAACACTGAGATAGCAAGAGGTTATAATGGATTCCCTAGAGGTGCTGATGATGACACAGACCAACGTAGATATGAAAGACCAAACAAGTATTTTTGGACTGAACATGCTGAAAGGAATGCTATTTACAATGCGGCTAGATTAGGTATTAAGACTAAGGGTGCTAAGATGTATTGTACTTATTTCCCATGTGCTGATTGTTCAAGAGCAATCATCCAATCTGGGATTAAGAAATTATATACTGAGAAGCCAGATTTTAATCATCATAAGTGGGGTGAGTCATGGATTGAAGCTATAATAATGTTGAAGGAGTGTGGTGTTGAAGTAATATGGACTAATATTAATAATGATGCTAGATGGTTGGGCCAATACTTAGCAGAAGAAGATTTATGGTACGTGAGTGAACATACTGATGATGGTATTGGTGCTGAACTATTCTTTAAGACAATGGATGAAGCGCATATATACATAAATGAACATAAAATACATGTGAAATGGGATTAGAAAAGATTAATAGTGATTTATTTAAACTTAATGAAATACTGATAAATTTATTAGCTAAACTAAGTAATGATAAATGTTACGATGAATTACATTTAATTGGTGAAATGGTATTTGAATCGCATATATCATTAGTTCAAACATTTTTATTATTAAGAGAAGAAAGGTGGGGTATTTCAGATGTTTTAGTAGAAAAGCTTGAGGAAAGAATAGATAAAGTTATTTAAATAAAAATTAATTATAAATTTGTAATATGGCAGAGACAAAACAAACAGTTAAAATCGGAGTAGCTAATGAAGGTGAAAGAAATATTAGTGTTGATGATTTATTAAAACATGAACCTAAGAAAATAACCTACAGTGGGCAACAAGTATTCTTCGAACATGATGGTAAATTCATATCGATGAAAAGGGTTGAATTTAAAGAATTTTTTAAAAAATATTAATTTATTAGATAAAAAATTTGGTTAATTGGAAATTTATTCGTAATATTGTTAACATAAACATTAAAAAATAAAAAATTATGAGTAACTGGACAAAATTTATATCAGATGGTAAAGGCGGTTTTGACGCATTCGAAAATTGGAACTTGGGTAATGAAATTATTTACCAGGGTGCATGGAAAATAATATTTGCATTACTATTCGGCCTTATATTCTCAAGTGTTATACCTATTGTTTTATTATTCATATACCCATATGAAAAACTTAAGGCACAATATGAAAATATAGCTATAGGGGTATTGGTTTCACTTTTATTTCTTTTAGATTTTTGGTTTGGTGGTTTTAGTTGGATATTTTTCAGTATATGGTTTGAAAATGGTATGGAAAGTGCCATAAATATACATACATGGTTTGCATGTCTTAATGGGTCTTTAATGATTACTGGTATAATATTAAGATTTACTAACCACTATGTTAGTCCAAATGTTGACATGGTTGGCCCTAGTAAGACGATTTTTTACGGTGTGATTATAGTGTTGACCTACTTCCTTTTATACCCAGTATTCGATAGTTTTATGGGTCCTACTAGAGCAGACTCACCAATATGGTTTTTAGAGGAAATATATATAAACAGTATAAGTTAAAAAAGTTATTAAATAAAGTTGTATTAGTAATATAAAAATAATATATTTGTTACATGAGCATAATAAAATTTGAATTAAAAGAAGAACACATTAAATTAATAAAACATTTAGAGTGGGATAGGGATTTTAATGGTGAGACCATTACAACTATTGGTAACAATCCTTTCGGTGGTTTTGACCATTACGAAGATATGGGAGTTATACTTTATGGTAAACCAGAAGGTTTTAACCCATTAGAAGATGAGGAATACGAATGGTCCGATGAAAAAAAAGAAGAAATGGATAAGTTATTATCAGAGTTACCATTAGCAATTGAAGTTATTCTTTACACAAAATCATTTGAAGTAGGTAAGTTTAAAACTCGTTACCATAATCGTGACTGGAAAAAAAATAAATAAAATATATTATGAAAAGTATAATATTTGATTTAGACAATAGGGTTGAGTTGTTTAACAGCATAATTAGTAGTTATGATTATGAACAGTGTGATGATAACAAACTTATTAGAGGTGAATTATCTACCGAAACTTTTTCAGATGGTGAAGTTTCAGCTCATTTCAATACATCCGTTAGAGGTAAAAGAATTTACATTTTAACTTGTCCTAATACCTCGGATAAAATAATGCAATTAATGTTAATTATAGATGCGGCAAAACGTGCTGCGGCTACTGAAATAATACCTATAATTACCTATATGCCATACTGTAGAAGTGATAAAAAAGACCAAACCAGAGGCGCTATTGGTGCTAAAGTTATGGGTGAGATGATTGAAAATAGAGGAGCTACACATATAATCACATTTGATTTACATGCTGACCAGATACAAGGATTTTTCAACATACCAGTAATACACATGGAAGGTAAATTCTTATTTGATAGGTATATAATTGAATTACATAAAGATGGTTGCGGTGATAATATAGTTCTATGTGCTCCAGATGCTGGTGCTGCCAAAAGGGTAAAAGGTTACAGGGACCAAATAAAAGATAGGTGGGATATTGACCTTTCAATAGTTATGGTTGATAAAACTAGGAAGAAAGCTAATGAAATTGATAGTGTGGTTATTATTGGTGATGTTAGTGGTAAAGATATTATAATTATTGACGACATGTGTGATACTGGTGGGACACTGGTTAAAGCTGCTACCGAATTGAAACTTTCTGGAGCCAAAAGTGTTAGGTCAATTGTTACACATGGTGTATTATCTGGCCCAGCCTTACAAAGAATATATGATGCTAAAGAAGATGGTATTATTGAAGATTTTGTTTGTTCTGACTCATTACCAGTAGCTGATAGATGGATTTTTTTAGAACAAGGGGTTTATCCTAAATCAGAAGAATTTATTACAATAGTATCAACGGTAAAACAAATAGTTAAGGGTATTATTGCGACAGAAAAACAAACTAGTGTTGATAATTTAAAGAAAAATTAATGGGTAATATTAAAGATATTATTAGTGGGTGTATTAATGGTAATAAAGTTAATCAAAAAAGATTATATAATGATTTTTACCCAGTAGTTTATAAAACTTCTATGAGACACTCTTCATCATACGAAGAAGGTGAGGACTTTATTCAAGAAATTTTTATAAAATTATTTAATAATTTAAATAAGTTTGACGGAGATAGTCATGGTGAATTTGGTGGGTGGGCTAAAAAAATATCAAAAAATCATTGTATTGATTATACAAGAAAAAGGAAGTTAGATATTATAAAAACCATTTCAGAAGAAGCGTTAAATAATTTACATGAAGATTCTGATTCTCACGTTGAACCAACGTATTCTTTAAAAGAAATAATAGAAGCTGTAAATAAATTAAGTCCAAGTTATAAAAAAGTATTTAACCTTTATTTTATGGATGGTTATACGCATGATGAAATAAGTGAAATTTTATCACTAAATTGTGGAACATCTAAATCCAATCTATACAAAGCCAAATTAAGGATGCGTAAATTATTAGTTACTTCAAAACTTGATTAGTATTATTAAATATAATATATTTGCAAAATAAATGATTATTAAAAATAAAAGTATATATGAAATTCAAGAATTTAACTAAAAAAGAAATTAAAACTATTACAGAGATTTACACAGATAAATCACTATCTTGGGATGATAAAGAAACTATGCTTGTAAAATACACTGGTAAGTCAGCTAGAACTGCCAGAGGATGGTGCGAGAAGTTAGGGCTAACAAAACCAACAGAGATAGCTTCACCACAATACGAAGAAGCTAAGAAAAAGAAATTCGATAAGAAGAAAAATATAGTTATTATCAGTTGGGCCCAAAATGATACACCAGTGCATGATGGTCTATTAGACCAGATGGAAACCTATGCTAAATACCACGATGCAACAATTCATATTATAGCTGGAAGATACAAGAACCCAACATCAGTCCACAGTGCTGAAGCTGATACATGGGCAAAGAGGGTGATGCCTTACTTAGATGCTAATCGACATAACGTACATAAATACATGTCAATCATGTCAGATGTTAAGATACAACCTACAGCTGTACATCCATTATCTGGGTTAAAGAGTATGTCTAAAGGTAATTCGTGCATCTTTGGTCACCCAAAGGTTCATATGGAATCTATACCAGTACTTGAAGGTCATAAATCAAAGATTATGCTTACAACTGGAGCGTGTACAGTGGATAATTACACTGACTCTAAGGCTGGTAAGAAAGGTGAGTTTTATCACACACTAGGGTTCTGTATTGTGGAGATTAAAGATAAAGAAACATTCTTTGTAAGACAAGTAACCGCAGCTGATGATGGTAGTTTTAATGATTTATACTACAATGTAAGTGGTGGTAAGGTTAAAAGGAATAAGACAATTGATTCAGCAGTATTAGGTGATATTCACTATGGTCACCACGACCAACCAGTATTGGATGCTACTTTTGATATATTACTTAAGAAATTAAAACCAAAGAACTTAGTGTTACATGATGTCTTTGATGGACATTCAATATCTCACCATGAGATTAAGGACCCATTTGCTCAGTATAGAAAAGAGATGGATGGTAGTAATTCACTTAAAAAAGAAGTTAATGAGATGTTAAAATTCTTTGACTTCCTTAAACTTAAGAAATTTGAGAACATTATTGTAGCTAGAGCAAATCATGATGATTTCATTGATAGATGGCTTGTTAGCACTGATTGGAGAAAAACAGTTACTCCAAAGAACTCATTAGAATATATGGAATATTCAATGGCTATTCTTAAAGGAGATGCTAAGAATGGTATCATACCTTGGATACTTCAGAAGCACTCACCAGAAGTTAGAGCGTTTGGTAGAAATGATAGTTATAAGTCTTTAGGGTGGGAATTAGCTCAACATGGGGATAGAGGTACTAATGGCTCAAGAGGTTCGTTAATGCAATTTCACAACTTATCTACTAAGATTATTGTAGGACATTACCATAGTCCAGGTAGAAAGGATGGGGCACTAGCAGTAGGAACTTCTACGTTATTGAGATTACCATATAACATTGGACCATCAAGTTGGATACATTCACATGTTATCACACATCATGATGGTAAAGCGCAACACATTTTCTTCTTTGAGACTGATAAATGTGTATCTGAGTTCACCACTTTATCTTAGTTAAAATTTAATTTATAGTTAATATGGATAAGACACAAGAAATAGCAAAGGTAATACGAGAGGCGTTAGAGAAACGCCAAGATTTAGGGGAGTTAACACCATTAATGTTAGACCCTAATAACCTTCAACCAACATTAGGTTTAATGGTTGAGACTGATGAAGGTACAAGACTTGAATATACGGTTAATATTATTAACCTTAGAAAAGAAAATTTAAAATAAGATGATAGTAGTAGATGAAAATAGTGAACATTATAAAAAGGTAACACTTATTAAATGGAGAGAAACATTACCAAGTATAAATGAAGAAAACGCTCTTTATTGTGAACGACAATTTATTAACTTTGCAAATGGAGAGCAAACAGAGCAAGAGGCTCTAACTGAAATAAATCGTTACTTAACGGAAAAAGGATTAATTGAACCAAAATAAAAAAATAAACTATGTATTTAATTAAAAAGAAAATGGTTAATCAAACAACTGGGAAAACAACTTATGTTCTATTAACAAATGGACACAGTGAAATACTAGAGATACCACATGAAAATGTTGCTCATAAATTAGTTGAAGTAATGAATGTTAACTCGGATAGTGGACATTCTTATGAAGTAATTGACGTTAAAGGAAAAAAAAATATTAATTAGAAATAATTATAAATTAAATGATAGAATTCTTCCAATTTCTAAATAATTGCTCACCAGCTAGAGCATTAAGTTATATGATATTCATATTGATAATAATTTTTTTAAGTTACGCATTTATTGAGTCATTATTGAAAATAATTTTTGGTATTGATGAAGAAAATGAAGACATAAGTGGGGTTTTAGATGATGGTGATAGTATGGATTAATAATTAATATTGTATGAGATTTAAAAGTAGAGAAGAAAAGTTAAGGTATAAAATAATTGAAGAATTAAAAAAAGAATCCCCTAATACAGATAGATTTGCAAAAATATTTGAAGAATTTGAAAAAGACAATATTAACACTATTAGTAAATTAAAGAAGGTTAAGAAAGTTACTATAAAAAAGATTAGTGGTGCCTTAAGACAAAGTATAAATGCTCAT
>Ga0181553_10003174_pt1 | contig 14302 bp, 8 predicted proteins | sample 011ome_17_FD_133753 | JGI IMG/M metagenome (GOLD analysis project Ga0181553, IMG submission 133753) | Coastal salt marsh microbial communities from the Groves Creek Marsh, Skidaway Island, Georgia - 011502XT metaG (megahit assembly) | ecosystem: Environmental > Aquatic > Marine > Intertidal zone...
GTTGAGTTTGACGTTCAGGCCTTTTGAATCGGGGGTAATGCTATCGTACTCTTCTTGCGCGCAGAGTGGATTATCGCGCAACTTTTGCATCTCGTAGCTGGTTCGAGCCCAAATCTTGTGCAGCGAAGTTCGACTCTCAGCGAACAACACCCCGTCTTCAACGGCGATACTGATATGGTCTCTATCACTTACAAAGCCCAAGGGCACCAAGCAGTCAGATAGACCCAATTGCTCGGCACGAGCTACGAACATATCCGCCTTAGCGGGCTCAAGTTGCACTACAGCGCCGATTTCTTCGCTGAACAAAACGCTCAAAGCTCGATCGCTTCGACAAGTCAGATCTAAATCAAGGCCACAGTGACCGGCAAACGACATCTCGAGCAGCGATACAATCAAGCCTCCGTCTGAACGGTCGTGATAAGCACAGACCGCTTGGTTGGCAATACCCCATTGCATCAACTCAAACAGAGCTTTAAGGTCAGCTGCACTTACGTCCGGTGCTCGATCACCGAGCTGCATGAAACACTGAGCGAGGATGGAACCGCCCAAGCGATTCTGAGAGCGCCCCAAGTCAATCAACATAAGTGGGGCTTCTGGATTGCGCTTAAGCTCTGGCGTTAAGGCCTTGCGGACATCAGATACCGGCGAAAACGCAGACACGACCAAGGAGACGGGTGCCGTGACTGCCTTTTGCTGGCCCTCATCCTCCCAGACCGTTCGCATCGACATAGAGTCCTTGCCCACGGGGATCGTTATACCTAATTCAGGACAGAACTCCATACCCACCGCATGAACGGTATCGTACATCACGGCATCATGATCCGAATAGCCAGCTGCACACATCCAGTTAGCGGACAATTTGATGTCCGACAGCTGATTTATCGGCACACCGGCGAGGTTCATTATGGCTTCTGCCACCGCCAAACGCCCAGAGGCAGGACCACTAATTAACGCGACTGGAGTCCGCTCTCCCATAGACATCGCTTCGCCAGCGTAACCCGTATAATCAACGGTCGTGATCGCGTGGTCAGCTACCGGCACTTGCCATGGCCCAACCATCTGATCACGACTCACGAGGCCAGTAATAGTGCGATCACCTATCGTGATCAAGAAGCTTTTGCTACCAACAGTAGGGTGACTTAGCACTCGGCTCAAAGCTTCACTAAACGTGGTTTGAATATCCAAGGCCGGCAGTTCAAACATCTTTCGTGTGACTTCGCGATGCATTTTCGGCGGCTTGCCGAACAGTATCGACATCGGTAAATCCACAGGCGCGTTTTCAAAATAGCCATCGCTGACCGCTATGTGAAGCTCCTCAGTCGCTTCACCAACAACAGCAAAGGGGCATCGCTCTCGCTCACAGATTTCCCTAAAGACCTCGATATGGTCAGGCTCAACCGCAAGGACATATCGCTCCTGCGACTCATTACACCAAATAGCCAAAGGCGACATACTAGGCTCATCGTTTGGCACATCTCGAAGCGCAAAGCGACCACCCCGACCTCCGTCTTTCACAAGCTCGGGTAACGCATTGGAAAGACCGCCCGCGCCCACGTCGTGAATGAATGCAATGGGGTTGTCAGCGCCCAATTGCCAACAGCGATCGATCACCTCTTGGCAACGCCGCTCCATCTCCGGGTTTTGTCGCTGAACCGATGCAAAATCCAAGTCGGCTGCAGAGGCTCCGCTCGCCATTGACGAGGCCGCCCCTCCACCCAAACCGATTTGCATGGCTGGACCACCGAGTACCACCAACTTCGCCGCGGCTGAAAACGCACCCTTTTCGACATGCTCTTCACGAATATTGCCGTAGCCACCCGCGATCATAATGGGCTTGTGATACCCGAAGACCACCTCGCCCTCCGCCGTACTCAAAGGCAGCTCGAAGCTCCGAAAATACCCATTGAGGTTAGGTCTTCCAAACTCGTTATTAAATGCGGCACCGCCTATCGGCCCTTCCAGCATAATATCAAGTGCTGAAACAATTCGATTCGGCTTGCCGTAAGGCATCTCCCAGGGCTGCGGAAACGTATCGATGTGTAAATTAGACACGGTAAAACCCGTCAAACCGACTTTCGGTTTCGAGCCACGCCCCACCGCGCCTTCATCACGTATTTCACCACCCGAACCTGTACCCGAGCCAGAGTATGGGGCAATCGCGGTCGGATGGTTGTGTGTTTCAACCTTCATTAGCAAATGTATGGGCTCTTCAGAAAAGCCGTAAACGTCCGTCCCGGGCCAGGGGTAGAAACGATTCCCTACAGGCCCTCGTACAACAGCAGCGTTGTCAGAATAGGCAGAAAGCACATTTTCACCACCGCAAGCGTAGGTGTTGCGGATCATGCCAAATAAAGAATGCGGCTGATCCTCGCCATCAATGGTCCAACTCGCGTTAAAAATCTTGTGGCGACAGTGCTCAGAATTCGCCTGCGCAAACATCATCAGTTCAACATCAGTTGGGTTACGCCCCAAGTTCTGGAAGCTTTCTACTAAGTATTCAATCTCATCAGCGGCCAATGCGAGACCCAAACTCTTATTGGCCTCAACGAGCGCATCAAGTCCTTGCGACACGACATCAACGGTAGTCATAGGCGCAGGCGTATCGGTGTCAAAGTAGGCGTTAAACTCGGCCCAGCTGTATACCAAGCTCTCCGTCATACGGTCGCACAACACAGCATGAAACTGATCGCTCAGCCTATCAAGATCACGTTCGAACTCATAAATCACAACGCGCTCTATGCGCGACACTTTCGATAAACCGCAGTGCTTGCTGATATCCGTAGCCTTGCTCGACCAGGGTGAGATGGTGCCAAACCGCGGACTTACGATACACTGTCGCGGGTCAGCACGACTGGAATCGACTATCTCATCTGCGTTGAGCAAAGATCTGAGTCGATCGATTTCGTTGTCAGACAACTCGGCGGTACTATTAACGAGATAGCCGTAAAACGTGTCTACTACAGCGCCAGCCGTATGGCCCGCATGAAGCTGGGCGTTAATTTTAGCAAGACGAAAAGTCGAAAGTGCGTTAGCACCGCGGAGAATGAGCATGCTTTACAGGACTCCATGCTATCGAGCGCAAGAAAGCGACGAAGTGTACCGTAAGTCGCAGCGCATGGCGACGAAATGCGATGAAAAGACACCTAAATTCGCCTCAAAACTGGCTTGGCTTTTAACGACACTGGTTCTATTGTCATTAACCACGGGATGTGAGCGAACCGACACTCTAGAAGCAATCAAAGAACGTGGAACGCTGCGTGTCGTTACTCGCCTAAGCCCTACGACGTATTACCGAGACAATACGGGACACGCTGGATTTGAGTACCAACTTGCTGAGCGGTTTGCTAATCACTTAGGAGTTCAACTCGAATTGAGCACGGAGAGCACGCTGAGCGGCGTTTTCAGACGCTTGCGCGAGGGCTCAGCCGATATCGCTGCCGCGGGGCTGACTCTAACGCCCGCTCGCGGCGCCGAATTTTTGCACTCAGAGGCGTATTTATCAGTACAACCGCAGGTCATATACCGAACGGGCAACACACGCCCGAGCACACTAGCCGAACTCAGCACCCAGACCATATTGGTTCTAGAGCAATCAAGCCATCTTGAGCAACTCAAGAAATTGTCGGAAACACACGCCGACCTAGATTGGAGAATCATCGCTACTACCGACTCATCAGATCTGCTCGATGCGCTCGATGACGAGCACCCGGTCGCTATCTTGGACGACTATGAGTTCAAACTGCAGCAGCCACTTTATCCGCGCTTAAAACCGGCGTTCGACATCTTCGCCAAACAGTCTCTTACATGGTATTTCAATGCCAAAAACGACAGTAGCAACTTGTTAGAAAGTGTTAATTTGTTTCTGCAAGAGATTAAAGAAGATGGGGTGCTAGACGGCCTAGCTCAGACCTTCTTCGACGTTGAGCCGCTGGTTTCCCGCGCTGGGTCATTCACCTTTTCACAGAATATGGAAGCCGTTCTGCCTAGCTACGAGCATCTCATACGCCAAGTCGCAAACGAGTACAACATCGATTGGGCTCTACTGGGAGCCATGTCGTACCAAGAATCGCACTGGGATCCAAAGGCAACATCGTTTACCGGGGTGCGGGGCATGATGATGCTCACTCGACGAACAGCGAAAGAATTGGGTGTGAAAAACCGCTTAGATCCGCTCGAGAGCCTGCGCGGAGGTGCGCGTTATTTAGTGAAATTAAAGCGAAGATTAGACCCATCCATAGCCGAGCCGGACCGCACTTATCTCGCTATGGCAGCATATAATATTGGTATGGGGCACCTCCAGGATGCACGCACACTGACCCGCGCAGAGGGCGACAACCCAGACTCTTGGGTTGATGTCATGAAGCATCTTCCCAAACTCCAAAAGCCTACCTATTATCGAAAGGCTCGATTCGGTTATGCCAGAGGTAATGAAGCCGTGACTTACGTTCAGAACATACGTCATTACGCTAACGTACTATCCTGGCGGGATATTTCAGAGGGACAAATCTTACCCTCCCACAACAGCCGCGACTATTTACCCGAGACACTTCAAAATTTACCCATTCTGGGTTTTTAGCGCCTTTTTTGCGTCTCTTCTAGCGCGAAAAAAATCACTCAACAATTCTGAAGAAGCATCTGCGCAAACGCCTTGCTGCCAGAGAACCCGATGATTTAGATGAGGCATATCGAGCACCGCGCACTGACTGCAAATAGCACACGCTTTGGGCTCTGACGCGGCAAACACCAAACGACCTATCAGAGAGTGCACCAAGGCGCCCGCACACATTACGCAAGGTTCCAAGGTCACGTACAAGGTGGCTCCGATAATTCGGTGGTTTTCCAGTACCGATGCAGCCTCTTTCAAGGCCAAGACCTCCGCGTGTGCCGTGGGGTCGCAACTCGATATTGATCGATTGAATCCACTCCCCAGCATGACCTCATCACGCACCAGAACCGCTCCCACCGGTACCTCTCCTGCATCCCCCGCGGCTTTGGCGAGCAGCAGAGCTTGCGACATCCAATACCTGTCGATTTCCTCTGACATAGACAGAGTTACCTCCTCAATTGCGACGGCCTGCGCTTTCAAAGCAGGGGTAAATGCTTCAAACTACGCGTTTTAATTGGACCACTCGTTTATTCCGAAGGAATCTTACCACGTGACACCATATACACCAGATCACACTGACGCTTGGGCGACCCTCAGTAACATGGCGAAACATCCGCTGTCGATTGCGGAGACTTTCCGAGCCGATGACCAGCATACTCAGCGATGGTATTTCCGAGCTGCAGGCATTGAATTTGATTTTAGCAAACACGGTCTCTCTCAAACGCATCTCGACGCCTTGCTTGAACTCGCCAAACAGTCTCCATTAGAGGCTCGACGCGCTGACTTTTTAGCGGGCAACGCAATCAATCAGAGTGAGAATAGAGCGGTTCTCCACCCCGCCCTCCGTGACTTTGGCGATATCGAAGCCTTAACGAGTCAGTTTCGCTCAGACGTTGAACGCCAAAGAGAGCAGATGCTCGAAGCGGCGGATCGGGTTCGGTCTGGAATTTGGCGCGGCCTGAACGGAGAACAGTTCACCGACATCATAAACATCGGTATCGGTGGTTCGGATTTAGGTCCTAAGCTCGCATACGAGGCTTTACGAGAGTTTCGAACAGACAATCTGCGGGTACACTACATCTCTAACGTGGACGGCGCTGAAATCATATCCCTGCTGCGATCACTTAATCCAGCCACAACGCTGACCGCCATTGCGAGTAAGACATTTACCACTCAAGAAACCTTGCTCAATGCCAAAACGGCACTGAACTGGTATGAATCTGAGCTCGGCATAAGAAACATTGCGTCGACACCTCATGTCGTCGCACTCACGGCAAACCCAGAAAACGCTATCCGTTACGGTGTGGATCCCAGCCGGATACTGCCATTTGAGGAATGGGTGGGCGGCCGTTATTCTCTGTGGTCAAGCATTGGCTTTAGTCTTGCTTGCGCTATCGGTAGCGAGGGTTTCACCGAACTGCTGCAAGGTGCTCACGCCATGGACAAGCATTTTGCCGAGAGTCCATTTGAAGATAATGTGCCGGTACTCATGGCGCTCATCGGCATTTGGCATATCAACTTCGGCAAGCTTCCCACTCAAGCAGTAATTCCATACTGCGAACGGATGGGTCTATTGAGCGCTTATCTGCAGCAGTTAGACATGGAAAGCAACGGCAAGACCACTCTGCAAAGTGGCGGGACTGTGAATACAGATACAGGCCCCATCGTCTGGGGTCAGACAGGCACAAATGGCCAACACGCCTTTTTTCAACTCATGCACCAAGGAACCCACACCATACCGGTGGATTTTATCGCCGCCCTGAACGACGCCCTGAGCAACGACGAACACCATAGAACGCTCTTAGTAAATATGTTCGCACAGGCGGCAGCTCTGATGACCGGCCGCTCCGCCCCCGACGGCGAACCCTTCCGCCACTACCCTGGCAACAGACCTTCGAGTCTCATTATGATGCCCAAACTGACCCCCGCCGCTTTGGGTGCCCTCATCGCCTTGTATGAACACAAGGTCTTTGTTCAAGGGGTCATTTGGGGCATCAACTCGTTTGACCAGTGGGGCGTTGAGCTCGGCAAGAAATTGACCAACGAGCTTCTTCCATTGGACGCGGACCTGAGCGGTTTTGACGGATCGACACAGCACTGGATGTCTCGCCTCAACGAGCTCTGAGCACCGACGGTGTGGTGGCTGGGACGAGCTGTCTACCTCATCCAGCTGACCCTAGTCCACCATTTGACCGGTCTGGATAACAAATGTGACTATGTCGGATTTAAGCACGCTGATGATCCCCGGCGCATCTAGCAAGGTGAGATAGCATCCCTGAGCGGACAAGATAAATAAAAAAGGGCAGCCTGAGCTGCCCCTAGCGGCACTGCACCGAATAGGGCGCGCGCCTGCATCGCGTTTAGAGCTCGACCATGCACTCTGCGCAAAGAACCGTTGCCCGAGGCTCTGACACAGACTCCAATACCTTGAAAATCTGCGCCATATAGTCACCGTAAGTCCCCAACATCGATGGCACTTTGATACCGATACCACCCTGGAGCTCACGCAGAATCATAATCGCTTTCGATGGCGCTTTGACGACGTAGTCGACTTGATACGCATCCAATTCAGCTAATTCAGCGGCAGCCGCGATAGCTGACTCCATGTTACCCATCTCGTCGACCAAACCGAGCTCCTGCGCTTTTTCACCAATCCAAACGCGTCCACCTGCGATGGAGCGTATGAACTCAGGATCTTGATCGCGGCCTTCCGCCACCAACTGGACGAACCGGTCATAGGCGGTTGAGGCCCAGCGCGCAAACATCCCGTCGAGCTTTTCACTCATCGGGTTTACTGGGCTCCATCCAGCGTGTTCGCTCGTTGTGTAACCGTCAAAATTAATACCCGCCCACTCAAAGGTGCGTTCAAAAGAGGGGAATGCTACCGCCACACCGATGGAGCCAGAGATCGTGGTTGGCTCTGCGAATATTTTATCAGCGGACATGCTAACCCACACGCCACCCGAAGCGGCCACATCGCCCATCGAAACGACGACAGGCAAGCCTTTACGCTGGGCAGCTGATACCTCATCGCGGATCATTTCGCTCGCAATGATCGACCCGCCGGGACTGTTAACCCGCAGTACAATCGCCTTAGTGTTCTCTTTGGAATAAGCCGTGCGAATCAAGTTCGCGATATCATCTGCGCCGGCAACACCAGGGCCCTGCGGTCCCTCTTGAATTCCACCCTGAACGAACACGACGGCAACTGACTCATCTGCATCAGACAGATCTTCATCTAGGGTACTCATGTATTCATCTGCACTGATGTGCGGATAAGTGTCGCGGCCGTCGTTGGTAATTGTGCCGAAGCGTTCCATCATGTATTCGCGATAAGCCGGAAAATCGAAGGTCCCGTTGATCAAACCCAGCTCTTCAGCCATTGCCAAGTTGTGGTAGCCCGCTTCGCCCAAAAGTGGCACAGAAAAATCATCCGCCAAGGTTTGAATTACCTCCGGGTCTATACCTCGAGCCTTGGCCATACGCGCCTTCATTTCGCCCCATATAGGCATCAGCAGCGCCTCGCGTTGCTCGCGATCGGCCTCGCTCATGCTGTCCCGTGTTAGACCTTCGGTCGCCGACTTATATTGCCCTTGCGAGTAATTATGGATATTGATGCGCAACTTATCGGTCAGGTCACGCGTGTAATCGCGATACCCGCCAAGGCCAGAAATGGAAACGGCGCCAGCGGGATGCACAAAGACTTCATCTGCCTGCGCGGCCATCAGATACGACCCACTGCTCAAAGATCGGCTAAAGGCAATAATAGGCTTTCCGGTACCCCGCAAGGCCGCAAGCTCATCCGCAATTTGCAGTGCCGTGGTAGGACCGGCAAAACCCGCTTCGCTGAAATCGATAGACACCGCTGCCAGGGAGCTGTCGTCCGCTGCGGCACGAATCAACTTGACCAAATCGCGCGTTTGAATCTGCGCATCATCAGGCATGGCAAATGGAAAATCCAAGTCGTCCGGGAACACTTCTTGATCCAAGATGAGCCCTTTGGGTGCAATCATGAGCACCTTGCCATCGCTCTCTGGTAACTCAGGTTGGTTAAAAACGGAACCCACAATACCGGATACAATACCAACCACAACCGCCAAAGTCAGAACATTCAAAGCGCCGCGTCGAATAGCACCCAACAGTCGCCCTAAACCCTCAAAAAATCGTCTTACCATAAATTTCTCCCATGATTTCTCGACAGTTTAGTCGAATGAGCGCCGAAGCTCACCGTTAAGCATCTTATAATATTGTCATTTGGTCGCAAGCCGCTCGAAAGCTAGTGGGGGCCAGTTTGAGTCTCCGGTGAACGCCATGCTGCGCCGTATGCCGACTCACCCGTTACGAAAAAGACCGAATCACCATCAATCACGCTTCTCATCGGCTCTGAACTCGCACCTTGATCATTTGGACTGCTTTCGATAAAACCGGGCTGTCTTAAACGGGTCGCTGCAGAGGCCTGCAATCCGCTGATCTCGAAGAGATACAGTCTCTCAATCGATTCGTAAAGACCGTCGATCAGCTGTGTGCCCGAAACGGGTAAAGCGAAACGAGCCGCATCGTCTGAATCTTTTAGATACGTAAAAGCACGACGATCATATTCTGCAGGACTATATGCCCAGTCAAGATCGGATCCGAGACGAGTCTCGCCCAGACTTTCAGGCAAAGCTGGATTGGTTATGTCAAACAGTGCGACTTTGGGCCAATTGTCGGCATCTCGCCCCACGCCCAATAACAGCGAATCACTTACTTGATGTAAGAAATTAGAAAAACCTTCAATCTCCAACGAGCCGGCTAATTTCGGCGATCGCGGATCACTCAAATCCAGAATATAAAGCGGGTCAATCCGCTCAAAGGTAACCAAGTAAGCTTGCGCACCCATAAATCGAACGCCATAGAGATCTTCATTTGGCTTTCCGATTTCAGTCGGTTCGGCGTTATTGGGCAACTGCCCGAGAACGGCAAGCTCCCCGTCTACCGCATTGGTGCTGAGTATCCAAAGCCTATGATCGAGGCTATCTGAGGGATCATCTACCCATGTGGTAGTGACTAGGCGTAAGGTGTCTTGGTACGCGTTGATTCTAAAATCACGCTGCCCACCGAGGTGGAGGTTACCATCCACACGCCCCGATCCAGAGTAAGTGAGATCAGTATCTAGCTCAAATTGATGCAAGAGAGTGCGCTGCATATCAACTTCTGAGTCTTGCTGCACAAAATAGAGTCGGTCAGTTGTAAAATACACGCCTGCCGCATCACCAAAATAACAGCGGGCACTGAGCGGCTCCGAGTTCAGAGGATCCACACGAGTAACGACTGTGACCGTTGTGCTCACTTCTACCGGGGTTGCCCAAGGGTGCTCTGGATTGACTCTCCAGCAGCTAGAGAGATCCAGCAGAGCCAAATCTTGCTGTTCAAAACGTATACGAGGCAGCAAATCGGATGCGGTAAGCTGCTCCAACACCGCTTGGTTAGCTGCTTCATCTTCCGCAGTCTGCGGAGAGTAGTTATACCCTTCAAGTGCCGGCGTAAATCGTGAAACGACTTCGATTGCGGAGCCGATTTTACGGCTGAGCACATAACTTCCCTCGATTTCGAGGCGACCTGTGCGGACAGGGGTTTGCAGATCACTCAGGTCATAGGTCTCTAGACTTACGGCCTGATTCGCCCAATCCGATATCGCCACATCAGACCATCCGCGATAACCCCACCAGCTCGATGAGCTCAAGACCGTTACCACACCCTCTTCCGTGAAAAGGCCCTCGACCGCAAGGCCCTCGGATAATTCTATGGTTGCCGCCTCCGTCAGTGAGGCCGTGTCGGCGTCCGCAAGCAGTATCCGCAGAGCCCTCGAGGCCGGTGGTGGGGGCATGACCATGGCATCAATCGCCACATCGGCGATTGCAGGAAGAGGTTCTACACAGCAACCACCGGATCTAGACGGCGCGATGTACAGCAAGCGCCCGTCGTATTTCACCATGTCGAGCTCATCAACTTCTGGCTCGAGTGTGTATGTTGTGCTGAAGCTCTGCTGATCACCCGCCTTGGCTGGCGCATCAACAGCGGCTATGGCCTCTTGAGTTACTGTTGCCTGCCCAAGGGCGGATCGAAACGCCTCGAGAGCCTCGACCTCAGAATCAAATCCGATCAGAAGCTTGGGCGCAGGAGGGGTAACAACAACCGGTGGAGGCGCCGAAGCCCCGCCTCCGCCTCCCCCACCACAAGCCGATAGCACCAAAGTGGCATTTACCAAGAGCACGTGGCTCAGCCCAAAGTGATAGCGACTTTTAATCTTAAGATTTCGCATGATCGCCCCCGAGTCTTAACGTGGTGGATCGATTATATCAGCATTTGATGAGTTTACTCTGAACCAACCGGCAATGGAGTAGCGGTCTCGCTTAGCTGGCAGCACTTCATGAGGAAAACGCTCACTCAAAAATAGTACCGTTGTACCAGCAAGAGGGGTAACGCGGAGTCCTGCTTTATCCGCATCCGACTCGTAAAGTATGAGTTCACCACCATCATCAAGTGCCCAATCGCTATTTAAATAGCTTACCAGAGACAGTACGCGATTGGTCTGCCCCCGAAACGCATCGTAGTGTCGTTTGTAATACGCCCCGGCCCGATACCATGCATAGTGACTCTCGAAGGAAAAAAGCCCCAAGAACAATTGTCGGTTTAACTCGAGCCGCAATTGTTCACACCAGTCTAACCAGGCGGCACCTACCGCCGACTCCCCCGTCATCCAGCATACATCATCGGAGCGCACAAACTGATTGCGATGATAATCGCGCGCACGGCCAATACCTGCGTGCTCAAAATCGTCTGAGCTGAGCGAATAGACCTGCTCCTGCAAGCCTACCAGCAAGGCCAGAGGCAACGAACTCGGCTGCACTGTATAGCCCTTTAGAACAAGATCTTCGACTGCGCGAGTCGCGAAAGTCGCATCGAGCTCCGTCTGCTGCAACTGCCCTACTGCATTAATGCGCGTATCGATCATATCATCTCCCTTTGGTGGCTCAGTTTACCCTTTTGAGACGCACTAAACTGTTTTTTTAGAAGAATTGAGCACCGGGTCTGCACATTTAAATGTGATCTATGTCACATTTAGCCCGCTTGCATTCACTCAGTGAGGATGATAATCGTGCTAAAGAAAAACTTGTCACCAATCGATCGCGGAATCAGAGGGCTCATTGCGCTGGTTGCGCTTTCAGCAGCCCTATTTTTTCCGGAGGCAATAGGCGATCCACTCTTGCAAGGAATTCTGATCGCTTTTGGGCTACTCAACGCGATATCGCTCACCTTTGGCAATTGCTTAGTATACCAAGTCGCGGGGATATCAACCTTTAAAGGCGATTCCCCAAAAGCCTAACATGCAGCGAACCAAGCGGCTTCTCGCAACCGACAGCGGTCTGAAACCCAGAATCATTCTGGGTTCGTTAGCGCTCGCCGTGGTGGTATCGGCAATCTTTATTTCGGTTTCCTACCGGCTAGCGACTGACTTAGGCAAGAGAGTCCAATCCGACAGCGTGGAAACCCAGGCGCAAACGTTACTGCATGCCCTCGAGTATGACTCCACGCATCACGACCAAGCGCTACTGAATCGAGACTACCTAGATCAACTCCTAGCACAGAACTTCAATACGGCCCACATTCTAGTGCAAACCCCTTCGCAAACACTTGAGTTTGGGCGTAAACCCACTGATCTATTCGCTAGAAACCTAGATTGGCTGAAGCAAACTCAAGAAATGTCAGGGATGATCGAGGCTGACAGCGGAACCTACATGTGGGCGAAGGCCACTTCAAGCGCAAACCAACTCGATGTACTGCTGCTCACACCGGTTCAAGTCTATAAAACCGGCCTGGAATCGATGGCACAACGTCTTTCGTTTACTGCTTTTATCACACTCTGGGTCGCTATATGGGGCGCACTCTCCTTATCAAGCATTATCAGCAAGCGCTTTGAAGGCATTAACAATGAGCTGAGAGAAGCCGCCTCTCGGGATGACCTAACGGGGCTATACAATCGGATCTACATGCTCGAAAGCTTGGATGCTCGTCTAGACCAAATGGACAACACGGCCTCTGCAGAGCCGGGCGCCCTGTTCCTTATGGGACTTAACCGCTTTAAAGAAATAAACGAGACCATAGGAAGTAAGGGAGCGGACGATTGCCTCATCGCCGTCTCAAAAAAATTCAAGTTGTGCTTACCCGAGGGAACCGAGCTCTATCGTTACGGAGGCGATGAATTTGCCTTTTGGACATCCGAGTTCAATGAGCAGGCGCTGCACGAACTTGCACAAAAAATGACACAGGCATGCGCTGAGCCACTCGAAATTGGCGGCTGGACGTTTAACTTGAGCGTTGCCATCGGCATCGCCTTATTCCCAAAAGACGCGTTAAATCCAAAAGACCTACTCCACTGCACGGATATCGCCCTGCAGGATGCGAAAAAGTCACGCCGCGCAGTTCAGTTTTACAACGCCCAGCACGATGAAAACACCCAGCTGAAAACCTTACTTCGCAACCAGATTCCCAAAGCCATCGCGAGCGCTGAGTTCAATCTGACCTTTCAACCGAAGATTGATCTCGTCACAGGCGCAATCAAAGGAGTCGAAGCGCTTGCTCGTTGGCAGCATGCCACTCTTGGCAACATTCCTCCCGATATTTTCATCCCACTCATTGAGCAAGGTCGAGAGATCAATGCCTTTAGCCGTCTGATGCTACACAGCTCTATCAAACAAGCTAAGCGATGGCATGACGAGGGAAAAGAAATACCGATCGCGGTAAATTTATCGCCCTATAACTTACTCGATAACAACATGCTGCCCTTTATTGAAGGTCAGCTCGAAGTGATTGGTTTGCCCCCTCGCCTCCTGGAAGTAGAGCTCACCGAAAGTGCGGCGATGCTGGATCCTCAGCTAGCACAAAGTGTCTTTACTCGACTTCGCAATATGGGGGTTAGAGTATCTATTGACGACTTTGGTACGGGCATGAGTTCCATGTCTTACCTGCAGAACTTGCCGGTTGACTGTATCAAGCTCGACAGAAGCTTTATCGAAAACATTGAATCCGATGAAGTAGCACATGCGATTGTGGCCTGCATGATCAGCCTGTGCCACACCTTAGGAAAAGTCGTCATTGCCGAAGGTGTTGAATCCCGTAGTCAAGCGAACGCGCTTAAACAACTTGGATGTGACCAAGCGCAAGGCTACCTCTTCTCACGCCCACTCGAAGTAGACGACCACGAGCTCATCCGCTGGTTTGTGAGTGAAGTACCCGCCGAGAAGGTTATCTAGCAAACGCACACGGTTCACCACCTTGCAATGGTGCACCAAAATCGCCATCCGACAAAGCCCTCCTCAAAAAGCAGAATAAACTCGCGTTAGTCCATATGGGGCTTAATGACCTTGAAACGCGCATCGATCAACATGCCACACGCTCTCAATAACCATGGGTTTATGTTGATCTTTGTCAAAAGGCCTTTGCAGCAATCGAGCTAAACTGGGAACGAACATCAACCAGAGAGGCGCGCATGCTCGAAAAACACGATCTCCACCATGAGTTTCCAGATCACCACGATTCCATTCATTACCTAAAACTCAACGACAACCATTTTGCCCGGTTGTTCGATGCGTATCACGAAGTCGACCATGAGGTACATCGTATCGAGACCGGAGCAGAGAACACCAGTGACGACTA
>Ga0181553_10003180_pt1 | contig 14284 bp, 11 predicted proteins | sample 011ome_17_FD_133753 | JGI IMG/M metagenome (GOLD analysis project Ga0181553, IMG submission 133753) | Coastal salt marsh microbial communities from the Groves Creek Marsh, Skidaway Island, Georgia - 011502XT metaG (megahit assembly) | ecosystem: Environmental > Aquatic > Marine > Intertidal...
AGTATAGAACCGAGTATAGAACCGAGTATAGAACCGAGTATAGAACCGAGTATAGAACCGAGTATAGAACCGAGTATAGAACCCGATTCTGGAAATACCAATACAAAAAAAAATATATTATATATTTCTACAATATTAATTATACTATTAATATTGTAGAAATATTTACCACCCAACATATTCAATTTCACCTACACTTAAAAAATTTACATACATATTAATTAAATAATTTTCATTTTTCATATTTTCATTAATATATAATGTTTTTAAATTTTTAATTGTAGTTGTAGATGATATATTTTTTAATTTTTTAATTGATAACTTTATTAAATCCATAATATAATATTTTGGATATTGTCTAACCCAGAATCTTCTAATATATTTATATCGAATGTCATCTATATCTGAAAACTCATTTATACTATATATAACAAATGGTGGTATAGAAGTTCTTTTACAAAAATTTTGTAAAGTAATAACATTTTTTTTAATTTTATTATTATAAATATTGTTATAATTTTTATTAATAATATATATTTTATTAATTGGCATAAATTCTAATAATATTTTATCAACTATAACAGTAGGTATCATCATTCTTTACTATATTAATTATTAATATTACAAATTCAATTTTTTATATTTAAAATAGATTAGAATAGTTAAAGTGGATTAATCTTATTTGAAAAATGTTAAAACGGTCTTAATTGTTCAACACCTGTATTATTTATATTATTCATTAAATTTTTTGCTTGGTTTTGTAAATTTATCATAAATTCAGTATCTTTATTTTGATAACCATAATATAATACTATACCCATTATTATACCAATGATTCCAAAATTCATATATAAAAATAACATAAAAAATCCTATCATTATATTTTTTGAATTTTCTTTTAAGAAATCTATAGTATCTTGGTCTAAACCTATCATCTTTCCAACTACATCAATAACACCACCAGCTGCGGACTCTACAACATCAGCAGCAGCATCTAATGTAGTATCAATAACACTATTTGTGTTATCTGTTAATTTATCAACGAAGTTTGAACCAGATAACCCAGCATCGATTGCTGAATATCCAACTAAACCAGCTGCACCAGCTGCACCAGTTCCAGCAATTATTTTCTTTTTATTTCTTTTAGCAAATGATAAAACATTTCCAGAATTCTTACTTGCTGTTTTTAAAAATGAAGATGAAGTGCCAGCTACGTTTGATGTTTTTTTTAATAATGACTTGAATACCATTTATTTATAACAGTAAATTTATATTATTTTTGTATTAGTATAAATTTTATATTAGTATAAATATAATTTTATAATTATAAAATATGTCGTCAAGTTTTTATATTATATTTATAATTTTAATTATAATAATATTGTATAAACTTAATTCAGATACAAAAAATAGTGTTAAAGATGATTTAATATCAAATGAACTAAAGAATATTATTAATAATACTGGTGATACTGGTGATACTGGTGATACTGGTGATACTGGTGATACTGGTAATATTGAAGAACCTGATAATGTTATCCAATCAATATTAAAAACAATTGGTGGAATAGAAACTAATACGATAGTTAGAGAATCAGTTGGATTAGTCAAGGATATTATAGTTGATAAAATGAAAGGAGTGGGGAAGAAAAGTACCAAATTGGCTAAATATGGCGACGATGTTGTAAAGAGAGTAGATGATGTGGCTAAATATGGCGACGATGTTGTAAAGAGAGTAGATGATGTGGCTAAATATGGTGACGATGTTGTAAAGAGAGTAGATGATGTGGCTAAATATGGTGACGATGTTGTAAAGAGAGTAGATGATGTGGCTAAATATGGTGACAATGTTGTAAAGAGAGTAGATGATGTGGCTAAATATGGTGACAATGTTGTAAAGAGAGGAAATAAGTTAGGTAAATATATTAATAATATTAACGATATAACTAAAAATAGTAAGGCTATAAAAAATACATTAAAATATAAACAATTACAATCGTTTTCAAAATTTGCAAAAGTTGAAAAAGTAAGTAAGGCAGCCTCATATGTTAAAAATACAAAAAATGCCAAAATAGCAAAACTTGCTAATTCAAATGCAGCAAAAGTATTTTCAAGTTCTAAGAAACGATTGACACAAGGTGCTCGTAAAGCTGTAAGTACTGTAAAAAAGGGAACAACTCTTTCAAAGCAAGCTCTGAAATTAAAATTTACGAAAAATATTACGAAAATAGCTTCTAAGAAATCAAAAATGATACTAAAACAAAAATCCTTAATGTTAAAATCGTCTGCAAAATTATCTAAACTACTTATAGGACCAAGGGCGGCAAAGGTTTTTGCTAAAATAGGTGCATCGCTTGGTAGGTCTAGAATATTACTAAAAAATATAGGAAAAAAAGTATCTACTGCTCTGGCTAAAAAAACTGCAAAATTAGCAGCAACTTCAGCTGGAAAAAAAGCTCTATATTTTATACCAATAGCAGGGCAATTTCTCGCATTAGTTGATGTAATTAGTCTATTTTTGGATGTGTTTGATGCTGGTGGTTATGATAAAATGGGAACAAAAGTTGCTTATTATAAACAAAAATATGAAAATGATAAATTATTTAAAGATGAGATGAAAGAAATTGGAAATGATTTACCTATAGTAATGGACCCATTGACTACTATGTCATATTGCGGAGATTATGAATTTAGTGACCCCACACTGTTACTACCAGTGAGTGTTAGTATGGAATTATTTAAAGTCTGGCAGAAAAAAATGGATGATGATAATATAAGAAGTATCTCCAATGCTAAAGCAATTAAATTAGTATCGTCAAGTAAAGAATTTAAAGAATTAACAGATGATATAAAAAATAAGGCTATTGAAGGTTTGACTAAACAAAATATATTAGAAGCATCTATAGAAAGTATATTACCAGAAATTAAGAAAGTAACAACTAAGTGGAATGAATTAAATAAATTTGCCGATGATGAAATTGCTTTAGATAAAGCAAATGGTGTAAAACATACTAAAAAAGAAGAAATAGAATTAAAAAAACAGTTAATTAGAAGTATGGTTAAAGCCGATTTAGATAAATATGAACTATTTTATAAACACGTAAATAATTTAGAAATCAATTCTGATGAATATATAAAAAAGGCATCTACCATATTAAAAGATGAATTATGTGAGTATAATATTTTATATGATAAAAAATTGCAAAAACTTTTAAAACAAGAGGATCACCCATTTATTAAACCAATGTATGATTCTATGAATAAAGATTTTGAAGATGGTATAATTACTGAAGAAGAATTGGAAAATGAAAATACTCTAAATTTTTATTCAGATAAATTATTGTATGAAGAAATTAATGACCAAATAATGAAACAACTATGTACTGAAAATGGTGGAGAATTATATGGACCTAATAAAGATTTATGTACTTATAAAAAAGAAAAATGTATTAAATTATTTAACTGGCCTATGATTGAGGGTGATACATATACGGAATATAAAGAATCTGAGATTAATGAAAGGGATTCAGATTATAAAAAAACTGGAAATAAATATAAAGCGAGTGTATGTCAAATAGCATCACCACAGATAAAACAGATTTGTGATAGTAATAACGATATGGGTTATAATCAAGATACTGGTATATGTAATGTAACTGAAAAATATTGTAAAACAAAAGGTGGGGAATGGAGGTATGTTGATGAAATAAAGGATTATGATTGTGTAATCCCTACCGAACAAAAGGTTCTGGAATTTTTATTTGGAACTACTGTAATAAGAGGTCTAAAACAGGTATTTGATATGGAACAATATGAAACATGTCCTTGGTATGGTACATTACAAGATACAAAAACTGGTAAATATCTTGGGTTAGAGATAGAAAGAAGTGTTGAACGTAAAATAACAAATACATTTGAAAAATTGAAAAACAAGGGGTTACCAAAAGGTATGATGGATGATTCTCCAGTACTTAAAAAATCTGGAATTGTGGATGGGTCTAAATTAACATTACTTAATAGTGATAAATTATTTTCTCAAGAATTTTTCTATAATGAGAGATTAAAAGTAATACAATCAGTAAAGGATCAATCTAAGGTTTTAACTGTAGTTGGTGATATAAAAAATGGAACATTAATTGAGCTGAAAAAATTTAAAAATTTACCTACACAGAAATTTTTACTAAAAGATAATAAGAAAGTTTCTAGAACAGGTATATCTGAATTAGATGATACTATTGATGTTGTTGCTGATGTGACTAATGTATTGACTCTGTTTTTCGGACCGACAACAGCATTAATACCACTTCCTTATACAGATTCATTTAATTTAAGTTTTTATTTAGAACCGAAAGATGGCACAAAAGATGATGGTTTATATTATTTGAATATAGGTACTGGAGTACCCATTATATCTGAGTCATTTAAACAACAATCTACTAATTATTTTATTCCTAAATTAGATAAATTAGAATCTATTTTATCTAAAAAAGTTGTAAATAAATATGAGGCACTTGAAAATCAAATCAACTCATCTCTTTTACATTTATCTAAGGATAATAAAACTATATTCAAAATGAAAAGATCATTAGGAAGAGTATTTGAATGTAATATACCAGATATACCTATTTTAGCTGAATGCCCTACTGGATATAATAATGCATTAGTAGCATGTGAATCTCCTACCCCAAAGGATGATAATAGACCAGCTGATTGCTTTACTATATACCATGGAACAATTAAGAGCAAACATAATAATAAGTGTATTACTACTCAAAATGCAAATCTAATATTATCAACATGTATTAATAAAACTACACAAAATTTTTATTATGATAATACAACTAATAAGATATTTATTAATAATAATAGAAGTAAGTGTCTAACTATACAGGGCGGTATTGTAAAAGGTAGTAAAATTATAATATCCAATTCTAATAATTCTATTAATCAAAAATTTACATATGATCCATACCAACTAATATTTAGAGCTATTGGAAGTTTCAGAGGAGAGTTAGTAATTGCAACAAATGGTTCAAATATCTTTTTAGAAGAATATGTTTATAATAGAAATAAACAACGATGGAATTTTGCAAAGGACACTAATAATTCTTGGACTAATAATGGTGCGAATTGTGCTCTCGGTGTGAGATCAAAAACGGCTGATTTTGGTTTAGGAAAGTATGAAACTGCTGATTGCCCAGTAGGTGCTACTAATTTTGGATCATTATGTAATAATACATTTACAAGAGATACGTATTATGGAGTAGGTATTCCTTGGACAAAGGACCTTGAAAATTGTAGAAAAGTTTATAAAAATGAAATAGCTGCTGGTTGGGGTGATTGTAATACAGATTCCGGGCATTTTACAAGACCAAGTTGTAAATTAGAGGCTGCAAAGAGATATGGTAAAAATGGAAAACCAGGTGAATATATTAATACTGGATTATTTTGTCAGATGTCATCTAAAATAGGCAGAACTGGTATATGTCCTCCTAAAAAGGGTCTAAATACACAGGAATTAAAAGATTCTGTACATTATAAAAAAATGAATACTGAATTTGGATATTGTTATGTTGATTGTGAAGAAAAATATGGAAAGGGGTATTATTTCAATGGAACTACTTGTTGGAAAGATCCAAAAGTTAATATTGGGTTTGGTGATATGAAATGTCTTGCTGATGAATTTAAAAAAGGTGCTAGATGTTATAAAGAATGTCCGAAAGGTGGGACAAATACTGGACTCGGGCTCTGTACATTAGGATCGGAACATATGAAATGTCCAGAAGGGAGATTTAAAACAGACATACCAATTTTGCCTGGTGGTATATGTTTTAAAGAAACTGAACCAAGATTTGTAAATGCTGGATTTCATAAGAAGATGTTTAAGAGAAGAAAGATACCATATAGCACTACTAATAATTAAATAAACTAAACTATGTGTTTATAAATAAATTATTAAATACATCAAAAAAAAATGAGTGAAGTTCAAACTGATGAACAATATTAATCTATTTTTCTTGAAAAAATGATACGATATCATCAACTTTATTTAAATAAATATTTTTTGTTTCGTAAAATATACATTTATCTATAATTAATAATTGTAATTTGCTAAAGTTTTTATTTATATCAATTATACAATAACAATCTTCTAATATTAATATTTTTAGATTTGGTAAATTGTTATTTAATCTCTTAAATTTAATACAATTTATAAAACATAAATTAGTCAATAAATTTAATGTTTTAGGTATTTCTACAAATTTACAACATCTCTCTACATATATATAACGTAAATTAATTAATTCACTTGGTATGAATATAAAATTTTTACAATTTATTATTTCAATTTGGACTAAATTAATTAGAATACTAGGTATATATTTGATTTTACAACAATTTTTTATTTCTATATATTTATATTCAATCAATTCTATAATTTTTTTTCTACATAATATACACATCTTGTTTATATTACTATAACTATTTTTTAATAATTACAACTATTTTTTAATTATAAAATTTATTAAATAACTCTGAACGACATAATGTTATTCATAATATTACTACAGAAAATATCATTTTTATATTTCTTGGAATTACTATTTATACATTTTTTAATATACTTTTTCTGTATTTTTTCTATATTTTTTTCTAATTTATCTTTATATATAGAATGACTTATATTATTATAATTAATAATTTCATTATAATAAATACAATTTGTAATAATACAAGTATCTAATTTATTATATTCTGGAATCTTTATTATATTATTACAATTAGATAATACTAAATTATTTAAATTGGATAATTCTGATATATTATATAAGCTATTACAGTTATAAACTTCCATTTTTTTTAATATTTTTTGCGTAAATACTGATGATAACTTATTTAAATTCAACAATGTCAATATTTCTAATTTATTATAAGATTGTATTGACTCTATACAGTTACAGTTATCAATCTCTAATGTTTTTAACGTATCATAATATTGTATTTCACATATTTTAGGGCAATTTTTAATTTTAATATTTATTATACTATTTAAATTAATAATATCAGTTATATTTTCCATATTAACTAATTCTAAATTAACAAGTAATGGTTTATTTTTAATTGATTTTATATTAATACAAGATTCTAAATATAAATTTTTTAGGAAAGTTGGGTTATTTATATAATGGACATCACAATTTACTAATTTTAATGTATATAATTTATCAAATCTTGGTATATTTATATTATATATACTGTTTATTATAGATAATTTTCTTATATTCTTTATGTAAGAATATAAATCTAATATTGGTGATTCTGGTGAGTTTTCAAAATATAATTCTGATAATTGTTTATTATTCATTGTAATAAGATTTGTAGTTTCCATTATTAGACAATTATTAATTAATAATTAATAATTAATAATTAATAATTAATAATTTGTTATAAAGTGATATATTTTTTTATTTATTAGTATATTTAAATACATTCAACTCTTTTTTATTATTATATATATATATACAATCATTAGTTTAAATAAGATTATGATAAAATTAATTTAAATTAAGTTTTAAAAAAAATATACAAATATATCTTTAAAACATAATTTAAATTTTTATCATAATTTAAGCGATCTAAATAATATGATATTCTTTATTATATCAACTGGTAAATGTTCAGGAAAATAATTATAATTCTTATATAGTTTTTTTAGTCTATTATCAATAAATTTTTTTTTTAATATATTAATTTTAGAAATTATTTTTACATCTTTAAATATAAAATCTTCATTATTATAATTTAATAAAAATACTTCACTATCTTCATATTCTATATTATCACAAAACTCTAATTTATTTTTTAAGATTGGTACATATGATTTATGCATACAATTATATATTACAAGTATTTTTAAATTAGTAAATGTAGGAATAAATAAATCATAGTGGAAGTTATCAATAACTAAATTTGATAAATATTTAAAATATGGTATAAATTTAATAGATTTACAATTACTAATAGTTAATTCTACTAAATTTGTAAATTTTGGAATCTCTACCAAACTATGACAATCCTGTATAACAAATATTTTCAATTTATTACTATCAAAAATATACTCTAATGATGATAACTTATATAATATTAAAGAATTTAATGATGGTAACTTATCTATATTACTAATATTACAACTTTCTAATACTAATGTTTCTAATAAATTAAAGTTAGATATAGTATTGAATTTAAAAAAATATTTCATATTTAAATGTAATAGTTTCGGAAATAGTGGCAAGTTTATTATACTGGGGCAATTATTTATTTCCAATTCTTGTAAGTTGTGTAATAAAGGAATTTTCTGTAAATTTATACACTTTACTAATTTCAAATATTTTAATTTATCAAGATTTGGTAGTTCTATTATATTAGGACAATTCTCTATTTTTATTGATATAGCCAATAATTTTGGGATATATTTTATACTGGAACAATTTAATATTTCAACATATTCTTTTTGTTTTATATTTCCATAACAAATTATACACATTATTATTTATTAATTAAAATATATATTAAAGGTATTATTAATTAATAATTAATAATTAATAATTAATAATTAATAATGTGTATAATTTGTAATAATGATATAAATAATCTTAGTAATAAAATTACAATACAAGTTTGTATTAATGTAAAAAAAATTCCCAAATTAAAAAATGTAAATTGGTTAGAGATAATACAATGCAAAAATTTAGTAGAAATAGAGAATTCTAATGAATTAATTGTATTAATAATTATTGGTTGTCCGTCTATAAATTATTTACCAGAATTTAAAAATATTAAAGGATTAAAATTACAGTGCAAAAATTTAAAAAAACTTAACCCATACCCAAGTTTAGAAAGATTAGAATTACATAATGAATCAGTAACGACCATACCAGAATATCCAAATCTAAAAACTTTATATTTAAATCACGTAAGTACAGTGGAATTAGTTGGATATCCAGAATTAATAGAATTAAACATAAATAATTCAAGTAAGATAATGTCTATACCATATTACAATAAATTATATAATTTGGAAATTCAAAACTGCCCCAATTTAATTTCTATTCGTAGTATAACTAATATTATTAATAATAAAGATATAATAAAGAATTATGCTATATATAATTGTAGATATATTAGAAATTTATTTATTAAAAGAAATGATGATATTAGTAATACGATATTATCACAACTTGGTCTTGACTTTAAAAAAAAAATAATTCTATTAGAAAATAGAATTATTAATAGAAAATAATATAAAAACAAAAATAAAAAAAATTGATTTTATATTATATAATAAATATATACTAAATAAATTAATAATAAAATGTCATATTTACAAAAAGCAATGAATAATACTACTATTCGCAACTGGGGGTCAGAATGTAGTTCAGAAGATTTTACTAATATTAAAAATGATAATTTACAAAAAGAATGTGATGAAAGTGTTATGGCAAAATATAATAAATTATCATTCGAATCTCAACAATTTATTGACGAAATTATGGAAACTAATGAAGATGACATCACATTATTAAAAACATACTTGGATAATATTAAAATTAATAACAATAAAGAAGAATTGAAACTGGTTGAAGTATGTAATGAAAATTATATTTCTGTAAAACCTAAAAAAAATAATAAAACATCTGAAAGTATTATTAATAATCGAACAAATGTTTATACTCTTGAAGAATTCAGAAATTGTATTAGTAAAGAAAATAAACTTAAAGGATGTGTTCGTGGATGGGATTGTTCTAATAAAAATTGTAAAAAATTCTACCACATTCATCCAAGCGCTCAATGCTACCATACATATAATGGAACACTTTGTGATAATGTTATTAATTGTAATAAAATACATATTCAGCGATGTCTAAATGAAATAGACCATTATTATAATGGACAACTTATAAAGGCTACTGAATGTCAAAATAAAAATAAATGGTGTAGTTTTATACATAAAAGTAATTTACAAAATATTGAGGCACAACAAGCATTCGAAAATAGTATGGATGAATATAAAAAAAAGAAACCTAAACAATTCTCTAATTAATAAATAATTATATTTAAACATAAACATAAACATAAACAAATTATAAAAATATTACATATTGTATATATATTTTTTTTGATATATTGCTCTAATTGTATCAAAATATGTATTTTATTATATATTATATTTTTTTCTATTGTATATGCATCTTCATTATTTACAATATTTATTATATTAATATCACAATATCCATTTTCTAAAATATCTGAATAATTTTGATTAAAAAGCAGTTCATTAACCAATTTACTTCTGTTTATAATTTCATAGTCAGAAAACATATTTTATTATATAATATAAAATAAACTTTTTTTTAACATTTATTTTTATCTGCTGCTGGTGGTGTCGGTTCTATAGTTGGTGTCGGTTCTATAGTTGGTGTCGGTTCTATAGTTGGTGTCGGTTCTATAGTTGGTGTCGGTTCTATAGTTGGTGTCGGTTCTTGTTCTACGCATAAATTATTATCACAAAATTTAAATTCATTAGGGCAATTTGAACAACTATCACCATGTAAAAACCATTCCATATTTATAAAATTTCCTGCTGGAAAATAGTTACATGCAATATATAAAATATTATCACACAAATTATAAGAACATCCTACCAACCTCGTCTTCGCCCATAATATTTGACTAACATGGTCATATTTACCAACACCGACTTTATTTGAATTTTGTATATTTTCTAAAATAAAATTTTTATGTTCATTAATTTCATCATACCATAAAATGATACCATCTTCTGTTCTTGTAATAATACTATCAGACATAGAACCCATAAATAAATTTTGTCCATAATTATCAGTTGAATGTTCAAATACACAAGTATCTACCAATTTTTTTGCTTCAGATTCTAAAAAATTGTCCCATTTTAATTTTAACATATTTGAGGCTGGGACTATTGTTAAATTACTTCTCATATTATTATGTATATTTAGAATTGTATTTTTTTCTAAATTATTGAAATTAGCATTTATTAAATTAAAAATATTAATTGTTATAAATAAAAAAATTAAAACCATTATTAATTATCTATATTATTACAATTAATAAAATTAATTTATTAAATTTTAATATTTAGAGACATCATCTTTTCTTCAAATTCTTTATCACTTTCTGTCTTTACAATAATAGGTTTTACATTTTTTATAATATTATCCTTTTTCTTTTCCACATATATAATTTCTGGAAAGGATATTACCTTTTTTTCAGTATATAAATCCTCTTGTACTTTTTGTAATTCAACATTCTTTTTATTTAATTCTATATTTTTTTCTTCGAGAAGAATATTTGTTAAATCTAAATCATCAATTGTCTTTTTTAAATCATCTTTAGTATTTTTTAAATCAACCTTTGTCAATTCTAATTGTGTATTTACTTTTTTATTTTCACCACTCAAAACTAATATATTATCTAAGTGTTCTTCTATTTTTTTATTTAGGGTATTTTTCTGGTTTTCACATTCTGATTTATATTTAGTAGTCTCTTCATCCAATAATTTATATTCCTTTTCATATCTAATTTTTTCATTCATTAAAGTATTTTTTAATGATTTTATTAAATTTATTTTATTTGTCAATTCTTCATTATATTTATTATTTCTATCAATACTTTTTCTTAACTCATCTTCAGAAATTTTTAAGGATGTTGTTAAATTACTTAGTTCATTATTTTTATTAGTCAATTGTTCCTGATTTTGTATATCCTTTTCTTTAAATTCAGCCAATGAAATTTTATTATTTAATAGATCATTTTTTAATATAGAATTATTTTTTTGTAATTCAACTATACCTTCTTTCATTTTTATAATTAAATCCTTAGTCTCACCATTGATTGTTTCATTTTTGATTATATATTCTTTATTTTTTAACAAATCTTGCTCTATTTGTAATATTTCTTCATTTTCAAGATTAATATTTGTATTAATATTTTTAATTTGGGCTAATATTATAGATAATTCTTCTTCTCTTTTTTTAATATTAATTTTAAGCTCATCCTTTGTAGTTAGACACGATTTAAGTTTTTTCTCACATTCCTCTAAATTAGTTTGTAATTCCTTTATTTCAACTTCTTTATCATCTAATATTAACTGAGTAGCCTCATTTTTTTTTATTTGAGTGCTTAAATTATAATTTTCTAAATTTTTAATATTTACTAATTTTTGTAATTCAGTAATCTCTTTTAATTTAGTAGATATGGTATTTTCAGCTTCTGTTAATTGTGATTTTTTTGTAATTAAATCCTTGCTACATATAGCTTGTGATTTTTTTAATAATTCAAATTCAACTGTATTATCTTTAGACAATTCTTTTAATTTTTCTAATTCATCATTTAAATTATTATATTTTTCAGTTAAAATATCTAATTCATTAGTTAAATTTAATTTAATATCTTCACTGTCCAATAAGTTTTGGTTCATTTGTGATAATTCACTATCTAAAATCTGTTTTTCATTTTGACATTTTTTTTCCTGTTCTTCTAATTTACTTTCACTTGCCAAGGTCAGTGATTTTTTCATTTCCTCTGATTCAGATTGAATACTTTTAATTTTTTTATTAAGTTCAGAAATTTCTTTTGTTAATTTTTCACTTTCTTCAGATTTTTCTTTTTGACATTTTCCAAATTCCGCCTCTAATTTTTTTGTTTGTTCTTCTAACACAACTATCTCACCAACTTTATTTTCCAAAATAGCATTTTCATTACTTAATTTATTTACCTCATTCTCATATATTTTAGATATCTGATTTTGTTTGATAATTATATCTTTATCTAAATATGATTTACCATATTTAATCATATTCATATAATTATTGATATTTGAAAGATATTCTAACCTTTCTTCATCACTATCATCAAATGACGACATATGTCCACTAGACAAACTATATTCTGTTTTTACAGCCTCTACTCCTTTATTTATAATTTTAGTCATTTCAGCATCACTAAATTTCTCTGGAAATAATGTAGAAGTTTTACCACCTATTCTTTTACTTCTTATATAATTAACTAATTTCTGTTTTGCCTCAACTGGTTTTAATACAAAATTCTTTTTATTTTCCAGTTCATTAATTTCTTTTTTTAATACACTAATATTATTAACATTACCACCTTTAACTGTTTTGTTTAATAATTGTTTATATTGAAAATGGTTATAAAATACTGCAAATAACAATACACTAGATACAAAAGATAAAATATATGTTATATATTTATCATCAAAATATATAACTATTATAATTATTAATAGTAGTATAATAATTATAGGTAGTATTATTATTACGGCTTGTGTCATTTGTAATATTATGATATATTAATAATATGTTATATTAATAATATATATATAAAAAATATATTAAATAAATTAATCAAAAGAATCGAAATCACTTTCATCATTATCTACCAAATCTAAATCAAACGCATCATAATTGATTATATCACCTTCCAAATCTAAGTCATCATTATCATCATCTCCCTGATAAAAACCATAATCACCATCTATTATATTTGCATCTTGTTGATATTCTTGTTTATCTCTTTTTAATTTTACTATATTAAATTTAGAATATACTTCGTCAAATTCCATAATTCTTTTTAATAAAAATTCTACAAAATTATTAATAACCACTTGTAAATTACCGGTAGCTTGTTGTGAAATAAAGTATATAGTCTGCCAAATAATATTAGATATTATCTCCGATATCCTTTCAGTATCAATATTATTATCATAATATTTAATTAAATCATAGAAGTTGTATGGTAATTCCTTTAACCTTTTTAAATCATTTAACTTACCATTTTGTTTTGTAAAAACATTAATTATATTATAAAATTTATTATCATCAAATTTTGATATATTAGAGCTATTTTTTAATTTATTATAATTAATTATAATTAATCTTAAAATATTTCTTAGTTTTAATATTCTATCTTCTAAGTATATATTATCAGATTTTAAATTTAATGTTGGGATAGAATCATATTCTTGATCTTCTGATAATCCTATATTTAATAAATATTTTTCATTTATTTTATATTTTTTTGCCAGGATTGATATATAATTTGTCCTTATTGTAAATTCTTTTAAATCATTATTAGATATACTAATATTATTTTTTAAATCATTGAAATACATTTCATTAGTATAATATTTATTATCTTTAGTTATTTTTTGTAAATAAATATTAAT
>Ga0181553_10003185_pt1 | contig 14277 bp, 17 predicted proteins | sample 011ome_17_FD_133753 | JGI IMG/M metagenome (GOLD analysis project Ga0181553, IMG submission 133753) | Coastal salt marsh microbial communities from the Groves Creek Marsh, Skidaway Island, Georgia - 011502XT metaG (megahit assembly) | ecosystem: Environmental > Aquatic > Marine > Intertidal...
AAGTTGCTCGAAATCGTTTACGAATGATTCGCAAAGAAGGCGGAGAAAACCGAAACACAAACTAGCCCGGCGTGCGGCTACCACAAGAGAAATAGCACTAGCAATTGCTTAGGCTTACGCGGCCATTGGCTTATAATTAGTTCCGGGAGGATAACACAGCGGGAGGGAAGAAAGGAGAGATGAGGAGAAAACCGTAAACACACGTCGGAGCCCATATGCGTGTCTAAAAAAGGGGCCACCAGTAAGAGTTACGCGAATGAAAGCCGGGAGGAGTGAAACGTGGATATAGAGTATAAAACATGTAAGTCGGGGCTTTAATCCCGCAGTGGAGGGTGGCTACTCGAACCACCTACTCTTACACCAGAACAGGGATATTAGACGCCCTACCAGATTGCCTACTATGAAGTTGACCCGAGAGGAATAACCAAGACAGACCTGCTACGCACGGAAAGCGTGGCCATACTTTGTCTTCTCGTTGAAGGTCTAGAACTAGAGAATAGATACCTCTAGTAGTATATACTGATTAGTCATCTCGATACTTACTACAGACTTATCATCTAACGTAAGTAAGGAAATCAAAACGATAACTGTGTTGAGGGCTCTATAGCCGGATACCCCTTGCCGATGGTGAATCGGTAAAGCACAGTAACTAACCGGTGGAGTTATGGAAAGCAAAGTGGAATGTGACACAGAAACTTAGCAATTACATACGGAGGGAGGGAAGAACCGATTCGAAAGAATCAAACAACAACAAAAACAAAACGACTCTAAAGAGTCATTTTTTGGAAGAGCAAAGGACTCTACCAAAATACTAGGAGGTATAAAATTGGCAAAGTATTTGTCCCGTGCTGAGGCGGCTCTTCTTCGGAAGATTCGTGACGGTAGTGGTGCTAAGGAGCAACAATCCGAGCGTTTCAACGCTTGGCGCTCCCACCACAACTGTCGCCGCTGAGGTCCTAACCACGGTGGAGTGTTAACCCTACTCTATTACTCAAAGGGAGCCTTATTCGTGGCCGACGAAGAAAAATAAACGACCAACCAGAGCAAAGATGTTGAGTGAAAAACTTAAAATTATTGGAAACGAAAACGTAAGATTGTTTAGAGACCCGAAAACGGGTGTAGAAGAAATGTATGTTCTTGAGGACTTAGTCCCACAGCAGGTGTTAAGCATGGCCCTCCGAGTTATCGGAAACTGCGATGAATACATCTACTGTCAGACTGCCACTTGGAACTACTTCTTCCGTGATACGCGCGATGAACTTCGTGAGTATCTTAATACAGTCTGAATCGTATTACGTTCTCCTGCTTAGACCGGCGCACAGAGGTGGCCGAAACGGGTAACATAAACGGCCCAAATCGTCTTGTCGAATGTAGAAGGCGCTACAACAGAACATTGAGTTCAAACCAGAATGAGTATACGCGCATGCGAAGAAGCAAGCATGATTCTACCGTTAGGAGAATATGAAGAAGAGGCCCCATTGTTCGGGCTGAAAGCCTACAACGTCCGGAGGACGAAGCGCCCCACAACTGTGCCAAGGGGACTAAGAAAGGTGGCACACTTACAGATTATTCCACGCGAGTAGTTTTGTGACTGTGAAGAATCAAAACGTGAACACAGTGTATAGAAGCGGGTGAAACCGTAAGAGGGACGTCACGACCCCTACTCATTTAGGATAGGACTTTCGCTTAATGATTGAGCCTATACCAGTGTTGAGAAACGCAAAAAAAAGTTGGGGATTTATCAGCATACCCCCGTAAGACCCATGCGTTTGTAAGACCTTAGCGGGCGAAACCATGAATGGCAGAAGGAAGCGTAAGACCTTAGCGGGCAGCGAAACCAAGGGTATGCAGGTGGTTATAGGAAGGAGGACTCACAATCCAAGAGCCTAGAAACTAAAACAACAAAGAATAAATCGAGTGTAGCGCGAGAGATAATTAGGGGCGACTGCAAGACCAGAAAGAGGAAAGGCCAATAAGCCATTATTACACTTTGGTGTATCTCGCTGTTGGGGTTCAGACCCCCACGCCGTGATTAACAACAACACGGCGGTGTCTATGACCGCAGTGGAGAGTGACAAAGTAAATGATAGTGGCTAGGAGAACTGACTAGCGTGAATGCAGTAGCAAGGGGCTGAGTCAGTAAAGCATCAACAGGAAACTGTTGGTGCTTATTTTTTTGGTTCGTCTACCGAATCAAACCAGTAACATAAGAGTTGCAGGGATATTAGTAAGCCCTGCATAAGCCATCATTCCGAATATCATTCGGAATGAGGAAACAGAATACTCGGATAGGAGAGCGAAAGCAATCGCGCCCGAGAGAACCAGATTAACGAAAGTTAACGGTATAGCCCCGAAAGCGCTAACAAGAGAACCATGAGAAAGAAGATTGTAATTATCAGAGGAATCCCGGGAAGCGGGAAGAGCACCTACGTCAGAGAGAACTTGGATGGAGCATTGATTTGTTCCGCCGATAACTACTTTGAAGAATTGGCCGAACTTAACCAGACCACATATCTGAAAGAGTTTAAGCCATGGCTTGTAGGAAAGGCTCACCAGCACTGCTGGGGTTCCTTTATACATGCAACAGTCATTATGGACGAACCACTCGTAGTGGTCGACAACACAAACATCCATCACTGGGAATACGAGAACTATGTTCTCCTCGGTGAGCAAATGGGTTACGAAGTCGAAATCGTTCAGATTCCATTCGACTCGGATAAAGCCGAGGTATACCGTCGCCGTAATACGCATGGTGTCCCGCTTGAGGTCATCCAGCGAATGATGAATAACTACCAACACTGACTGTCTCTGACAGTAAGCGTGGTGACCGAGAAAGCAAGACCTCTTCGGGGGCAAACCAGAGAAGAGCACTGTAACACGCAGTAGATGGGATATTGTAGGTGTGTTACTACGCATAAAGCGACCCTAGTAGTGAGCGATATACGCCTTAGCGGATAGTATTCCGCGCGACTAGCCATGGACGGATGAGACATACCGCCAACGGACTTCGGCCAACGGGTTGCTCTCTCTGACGCGCGGCACTTGCGAAGATGAAAATTGATAATGTGCCCATGTAATAGATAATTCTAATCCTCTTGTTAGAGGAGCCACGAATGCTTGATTCCGCAAGGAACCAAGAGCACGATGGATAACCCTAGTCAGTGACTGGGGGATGAGAAGTGCAAACGGAACGAAGTAGGATAGCAATACGACCTACTAACCAGATGAATCAAGTAGTCGATGACTCCAGTGCCGGGACTGGAGAGGAAGCAGAGGCGCAAGCCATGACCCGATATGTGAACACAACACCCCATGCCATTACTATTTTGGCGGACGAAAGTCTGGGCGGAGGTAGCATTACTATTCCAACTAGTGATGTCTCCGTTCGTGTAAAGTCTGAAACGACATGCGACGAAGTAACATTCGTTGGCCCTCTTTTGGTAGAGATTCGTAAGCGTCAGTTTACGAGCGTGACCTACTCCGAGGGTGGAGAAGAAAAGCCTTTCCCTGCTGAGCAAAGAGGCGTCTTCTACATTGTTAGCCGTATCACGGCTGAGGCTCTACCGGGCAGGTCGGACCTGCTTATGGTGGATGGAACTGTTCGAGATGACGATGGTCGTATCATCGGCTGCACTGGGTTCGCTCAGTTGTAGTAGTGCTTGACACGCACGAAGTCGTAAGGCGAAAGCCACGCACCGCACCCTGCGTAAGTGGGTGCTCTGAGTAGCGAGAGACACAACTACCAACCAGTAGAGTTGATAAAAACCGTATGAAACGCAGGAATGTGATGAGCGGGATTATCGTAAAGGGAGCAATGTGGAGAATCACCATAAACACTGTCCTAGTATGGAACAGTTAGGGCCGAGTCATATTGAAAGAACTCGGATGCAACGGTGAGTATAGAGCCGTGTTGCAGGGGAACATCTCAGTTTTCTGACCCCACCTAGGAAACGCCTTTACAACAAGATGAGTAAAACCGTCGATGACTGCGGGAGCCAGCCTGCGGAGGAAGAAGAATGCTGGAGATGTGGTTGTCCGCTTTGCGGAGGAACTGGAATTGACCCAGACGACTACAACACACCTTGTGACTGCACTATCGTTCAAGGACATACCAACGGAAATAAGTGCCTATACTTCGATATCCATGGAACCCGTTTGAAACCGGTGGAAATGGTATTGAAACAACGTATGGGTATACCCGGATGGTTCATGATTGACTGTGTGATTCCTTATTGGCGGCTTGCCGGTGATTTGGATGATGAGGAGTGAATAACAAGAAAGCAAGACCTCTTCGGGGGCAATGGGGGATAGGAGCCCTACCAGATTAGGTGTAATCGGATATGTCCGAAAAAACTTACCAAATCGAACTGATAATTTATGGAATGCCAGACTGGTGGTTGACTTCTTCGTGGAGCAATCGACCTTGGTTGTCCGAAGAACCTTACAAGACAGTGGAAACGACCTTTCATGGTGCGCTCGCTGAATTGGAGGTCTTCTGCGATGACCTTGTTGATGAACACGCGATTAAGTCTTGCACCTGCAAGTTCTGTTTACTCTTTGAACTCTGGGTCTCTGACCCAGATGACGAATACGTAGACGACTTGTGCGTCGTGCAGTGCTAATCAAATTATTAGTCGCAACGCCCGAAGCGATATGAGGGACCGAGGAAACTGGAGACAACCTAACCAGATGAAACATCACTAGGGAGAGTAACAAATAGAGCACAGAGCCACAGCGATGCACTTCGGTGCCCTGTGTGTAAGTAGGGAACGAACAAAATCGCGCGATGAACCGCAACAAGAGGGGAGTGCGATGAAGGCTTATGCACGGAAGATGCTGATTTGTTATTTGACCCGTCTGACCCCGCTACGGCGGGTTATCTGCTACGGTAGATTATCAGACGAGGAAGAGTTGCGGGCTGTCGCTCCGCACTTCCTACCAGATTTGAATGGTTAAATAACCGTTGAAACTACCACTAACTGGACGATTAGTGTAGTTGGATATCACTTTGGCCTTCTAAGCCGAGAACACGGGTTCGAATCCTGTATCGTCCGCCAATGCCAGATGGTGTATAGTGTGGGATAGCACGCTGATAAAGTATTATCAGAGGAGGGGGTTCAATTCCCGTCTCTGGCAACCAGAACAGTCGTTTGGGCGACTTAAAATAGACGAATAAGCCCAAAGCGTTCCCTCAATCGAGGGAGGACGGACCTGTAAACCAAGCAGGCAGGGTGATACCCGTAAGAAACTTTTGGGACCGACTTTAATCGAGTCGGTATTGACTATCCCCAATCGCGTCCAAAGTTGGGCTACGAGCCTACCTGCGTATTTTTGAAGTTCAGCGCGGAAAGTCGAAACAGAAAACTCCTTGATGAGCAGAAGAAGAATAAATCAAGAGAAAACAAGTCGCTGGGAGGCGTTAAAATCCGCAGGGACAACCAGAATGAGGAGGATGGCCAGCGTCTGAAGGCGTAGCATTGACCCTTTGAAGCACTTCGGTGTGGAGGGGAGATGAGCGTAGTAGGACCTTTCAACCAGACATGAGAATCATGGCACGAGTCAATGAATGTAAAGTATGTCGCAAAAGCATAGGTAGAGGAAAACTCTGCTATGAGTGCGAATATGAAGCAGCGTGTAGAACCGAAATGCGGAGAGGAAACTATCCGTGGTGGATGAAACACGAATGACTTACTAGGAGAGAATATACATGAGTGAAGACTATGTTAAAATCGAAACCAATATGGAATGGCACAACACAAGCGATATTATTTATCTGATACTGTATCAGTATCTGGTAAGTTTTCTTGCGACAATCAAGTTACCAGCGAACGCAGAGTTCCACGGTAGCCCAATGATTAGCAAAGAGGAAGCCGATGAAATCGGAGCCATCTACAATATCGACAAAGATGTTGCCCTTGCAGGAGTTGTGTTTGTTGACATGCCTGCCACGCTTGAAGCCCTTATTGCTGCTTACGATGCAGCAGACTGGGATGGAAAGAGCAAATGGTGGGAGAAAGCAAGCAAAATTGTTCCCCACTTGTGGGATTGAACCAACTTAAACGCCCCAAGCGGAATCTTGGGTGGATAAAGCATAAAGGAGGAAAGATATGCTACCAGAAACTAGGAGAGAAAGAAATGGAAGATATACCAATTCTAAAACTGAGAATCGAAACCGAAGAATACATTTACGAAGAATACGTGGAGGCTTAAACATGTGCGGAGCAATACCAACACCATGTGAGACCTGTGGAACATTCTATCGTATTGGAAAACTCTGTGACTGTGAGGGTGATGAAAATGACTCGAACTAAGGCACTTTGTTTGAACTTCGGTGAGATGGTATGGTTAGAATGGTCTGAATTGGCTAATCACGAAGCAATACTTCGTCAGGTCAATGACAAGATGCTACACTTGACGCTTAACGGCTTTAAGTATTACATAGCGGCTGATGATTACGAGAAATTCGTAATTGACCAACTTATGATGATGAAAGTCATCGGATGCTAACCAACTCCAAACTAGAACCACTGAGATAACGAACATGACGCTGGGGTCGCTCCCCGGTTTGAAGTTCGTGAAGCCCTTCCGAGGGGGCTCAGAATTTTGTGAGGCTAGCAAGTGCTCGTGCCGTGAGTAACGGAACCTAAGTAGTCGACTCTACTGCATAACTGCGTTGACGAGAGCGGTTCCTCACAAAACTAGATTACTATGGAGATAACTTCAAGAACAGTCCCAGTCCGCCGAGGTTCTATGAGAACCTATGAGCGAACGTGGGAGGAGATAGAATCAATGCTCGCTCAAGCAGAAGTAACACGCCGGGAATGGCAGATGTTCTACGAAAGAGCAAAGCGAATCAGCAACAAGCAAGCCATGAAGGATGCAGCGAGAAACTGCAAGGCTCTGGAAGGAGTCATTAAAACTCTCAGATGGACGCTTGGTGAAGAGGGAATAGAGCACCCTCTTACGTGATTCACACTAGAGAACTATGGAACATAACAACCTAACTCAAATAAGGAATGCGATGATAAACAGGCACCAATCATATGTTGAAGGACTAAAATCCGGAAACATACCCAATTTACTTGAAATGGGGGTTGGGTCTTACTTAAACAACGACGCTACAGTAGAACTTACCTTGCAACAATCGCAGGGACTCTACATGTTCATGTGTTGGTTTAAGTGTCAATCAGACATGCTTATCGACTTCCTAAACTTCATCGAAACAAGTGGCCATGGTTACTTGTGGTCACAATTTCAGCAAGAAAGTGACTGATACCGGTGTAAGTTAATACGTAATAGTAATGAGAAGAAGGGCATATAGGCAATATGACTTCTTCTTATTTTTTATGTAACTAGTATGAGTAAAATCAAACCGGAAGTGCGCGCTAACGCTTTCGGGTCGCCTACCGCTTCACTTTTTGTGCAGCAGTAGGACATCCGATTGAGTGGGAGTAAAATCCCACACCAGACTGAGAACAACGCAAACCGACACTTGTAAGAGAAACTGCAATGTAGGGGTGCATCGATGAATTAGGTTCGCACCTAGGCCGTCGATAAAGTTGAAACTAACGGGTGCCGGGTTCTCGGTCACCCTACTAGAACTATGAGTTCACTTGCATAATAATTGAGTCCCGAAGCGGACAAAGATTTGAAAACTGCGTCCGGAGACCTTCGACCATTGTCCTGCACAGCAGGAATGGAAGATGTGGATTCAGTTGACCCAGAAGAGCCGAAAGGCAGGAACTGGCGCAAAAGGTCGTCTCAAAGACTTAAAGCCGTAATTAGTCGGACGCGATTATTACGCTGCCCTAGTATGGGTATGAAAAACAAAGACGTCTTATAGGCGCACCAGCATGTTGAGTATAACATTTGCAGAAAGTATGAGAGTTGCCTGTAGCAACTCATACAAGAAGGACGGACCCGCAGAAATTATTCCGGGAACGGGTATCATGAACTATCACTTTGTAAAAACAGATTAAGTTCATGAAACTAGAAAAGGAGAGAATTACAATGAGTAACGAAAACCAAAACGTATCGCAAGCAGACAAACTAATGGAACGCTGGGCTGGCCGAAGAGCCAACAAGTCCAGAATCGCTGGCAGTTCGCCAACGGTTTCGGGTTACACGGCTCGAATGCGCCTCGCACACAGCGAGCCTTTCAAGTCTAACCCCGAGTATGCCTTTGGTTGTGCTCGCTTGCTTATGACATACAACATCATGACACACAGAGACTTCACTTGGATGCTGTTTAACCACCCTGCTTGGAAGCAGGTCATGGAAAGCGGTAACAATGATGTCAATGGCAAACTCATGGATGAAGCACAGAACTCTGAATGGGGCCTTAACCACGTTGTTACGGCTACCCTAGAGGTCAGTGGAACCGCAAAGGTCACTTATAATGGCCGACACGGTGTAAAAACTGAAAACGTCAAACTGGCATTTGAAATGATTCGATATCAAGGGGACACTCGTCCCTTTATCGCACTTAATCTTGGAGGAGGTAGTGCTATTCGTCATTTCTTGCTAAGAACGGAATGTCGTCCAGACTTTACCGTTAACGACGACAGTAATACACGACGATACGTCAGTAAAAAGAGCAAGGAAGAGGTTGATGCCGCAATCCGTGCCAAAGAAGAGAAGCAATTAGAAGCGCAAGCGGACGATATGATTTCTCGACTTCTTGCTGGCGAAACGGTTGCACGTGGTGCTACTGAACATGAGTCAAAGGAGACCCCTCAGCGACCTAGTCGCAAGAGAGGCAACTCCTCTGCTGTTCGCAAGGACAACAACTGATGTTGTAACCCGCAAGGGTCGCAAGCACCTGCGTCAATGGTGCATATTCTGGCAATAGGCCAGAACTACCGCTAGAGAGAACTCTAGCACTGAGTAGTGAGTGACATAACTACAACCGAGAGGCCACGCGTTTGCGATTAAAGCAACGCGTGGTCTCTCTTTTTTTTTATGCTCTATGTTCATAAACACTGGACATATAGACTAGATGAGAGGTAGATACCTATGAGTCATATGGTTAGAGGCAAGACGAGTTTCACTGTGGAGAATAAAGACCTCCTCATTGAAGCATTGAAAGAAGCATTTCCGGGTAAGGAAGTCGTAGAGAATGCTCAAATGGCGCAACGTGGACGAGCGATGAATGATATCGTGGTCCGTGGTGCTTCCAAGCGAGGATACGATATCGGCTTTAGAGCCAAGGAAGATGGAACGTATGAAGCGTCCACTTACGAACCGGGCTATGGCAGCAAGGCACTCGATGAGAGCCTTCGACCTGTCTATGAGCCCTACGGAAAGGCTGTTGCTAAAGACATGATGAAGCGAAACCCGAATCTCAGAAACTTCCGCATGGGTAAAACCAAGGACGTTGAGAGAAACGGTAAGAAAATGAAACGAATCCGACTGACGCAAGTCGGCGGAGGAGGTGGTTACTGATGGCTGGACCTCAATACATTGACTTCTTTATCGACCCAGATACTGGGGAGATTGAGGTTAAGATTGAAGGATTCCCAGACGCAGTGTGCGATGCTATGGCCGCTGAGGTGATTAAAAACCTCGGTGTCCAAGATGCTAAGGTTGTCAAGACCGGCTCCAACGAGGGCGGCGACGGCCAAAAGCGCACCCAGTCAATTTCGTGATTCGCTTCACAACTAGATGAGCAATCGAAAGATTCCAACATCACAGGTCCCTCTTACCGAAAGGAATGAGTGGGGCCATCCAAACGAGGAATGGGAGTTCTGTGGCTATAATGCCAAGAGACAAACCTCAATGTGGAGAAAGAAAGAAAACTAACTTCACAACTAGATGAGTAACGAAAGTGAAAACCAAGAATGGCGCTTTTCTTCCTTATATGGAAGAAAGGCATTTAACAGAATAACAATCAACGAAAACAACTGGCCACATATCCACATACATGGTGGAGTTAACGATGAAAAGTTGTTGAGCATAGAACGTGAACTCAAAGACAAAGGAGTTTACTTTGATACTGCAAATCACGTTGACCGTCATTCAGCAATTCGTGAATGGCACCTTGACTGGTCTCTATCGGGACCAATGAGTGCCTTGGAACTTTCAGAATATCTCGATGCCCTTGGTATCGAGCACAACTTCTGGGCAGTTCCAAAGCGAACGGAATGAAGCCGTTAAACTAGGTGAGTTAACAATCTGAGGCGAAAGCCGATGACGAACCGCATCAAAACGATTCATAAACGCGATATACGCACTGAGTTGAAATACAGATTTATTCTGTGTGCTACGAGGACGAGAGATGCTACGCAACTCTCTTCCACTAGACGCACCATTCAACAAAGACGCAGTCGTTAAACACTTCACCGTATTTAATGCGGCAAAGGATGAAACACGACGCTTATCGTCAAACTGACAGGGGTTTTACCCGGAACCGGCATAACTGCAGGTCCCCGGAAAGGGCTCACAAAACACTGACTAAGAAAATGATAAGAGGACTCTAAGTCCAGACCTGTGCTCAAACAACCGAGCACAATAGTCTGGCATGTCTTCTGGGCTACCAACTACGTAATCCGGAAACACGAACTAAAGGGGTGAAAAGGCTTGGGAGGAGGACAGGAATGCTCTAATGTATTCTATCCTAAAGATAACCCATCTTCACACCCTCTGACGACGTCGACCGGTTTGGGGCACCATCGCCTTATTCGAAGAAAAATTAAACTTAGAATTTTAGTTAGTTAAGCGAGGACGAGTGGAGTTTGCACCAAAAAGACGACAAAACTTCCAATGCGACTTGCTTTATTGCATAAAGAATCAAATGATGTTCAATGGTGGTTGAGGATGCCCCCTACCCTGCATATGCAGGTTGGTGTCCCTAACCAACCCTTGACTCACCACCAGAAAATGAGGAGAAATCAATATGATGGACAAAACATTTAGAAAAACGATGAACGCCTGTATTGGAGCAAGTGTCCCATGTATCGCATTGGGCACCACCGGAGAAGTGGAAGATGTAATTTCACTCACGGTAGAATACGCAGCAAAGCATGGACAGAACACGCCAGCCGTGTTTGTCTGGCGCGAAAGCGTCGGATTCCAAGAATACGCTGCCTATGTAAAAGAAGAAGACGGGACAGAAACACGTGTTCCTGCCCTCCCCTCGTCGGTTCGTTCCTTTAAGGTTCAGCCGGTTGACGGAACAATCGTCGCAGCAGATGACGATTTCGGAGGAGCAAACGTGCCTTTTGCCATTGACTTTATTCGTGACTTTAATTGTAGCGAAGAAGGTCGTAACGCAATTTTTATTTTGCGTGATTGGCACCGTCACATCGAATACAACATAGGCCACATTGACCGCCAACTCAAACTCTTTGAAGAGATTACTGAGGGTCAAGGCAAAACAATTCTTGCTATCGGACAGCCAGCGTGGACTGACGAAAACATCCCTGTGGAACTTAATCCATACATGTATCGTGCAGCACTTGACTTGCCGAACAAAGCAGAGCGTCAGCAAATCATTGGACAGTGGCTATCGCATATTCAAACGAATAATGCGGCCCAGTTTCCAGAGATTTTGCAGTTGAACGACGAAGATGTCGAACGAGTAGCAGATGCTACAGGTGGTCTCACCCGTATGCAAACCGTCAACTCCGTGTTGATGGCAACTGCCACTCAAGGGACATTTGATATCGACTTTATCCTCGATGAAAAGAAAAACCTTGTGAAGCAGGCTGGTTTCGATATCAGCCGACCTGAAAAAGGGTTTGACGTGATAGGTGGACTTACTCCTCTCAAGGAGTGGGCAACCCGACTCCGTCTACGATTTACCAAGGAAGCGTTTGATTACGGTTTCTTGTCTTACCCTAGTGGATTGCTTATGGCCGGTGTTCCCGGCTGTGGTAAGTCTGCTTTGGCAAAGGCTATCGCTAACGAGTGGAGCATGAATTTGCTTCGTGTTGAGGCAACTGACCTCAAAGGCTCGTTGGTAGGTGAATCTGAGGCCAAGACCAAGCGCCTGTTTGATGTCGCTAAAGCAGCAGCACCAGTTATCGTCTTCGTTGATGAGGCTGAGAAACTGCTCGGCAAGTCAGACGGGGTTAACGATGGTGGAGCACATGATGCAGTCTTGGGTCAATTCCTGTCCTTTATGCAGGAAGATGACTCTGGAGTGTTCTTTATGTTCACGGCAAACAACATGGAGAAGTTTTCCCCGGAACTGATTGACAGATTCGAAGGACGCTTCTTCATCGACCTTCCATCTGCTGGAGAACGAGAAGAGATTATTAAAATCCATCTCGAACTGAGAAAGTGGAAAGTAGAGGACTTTGACCTTGCCGAACTTGTTCGTGCAACCAAGGACTTCTCTGGAAGAAACATCGAGCAGTCGATTAAGCAGGCCATGGGAATATCCATGTCTGACGGCCTACGTCCGTTGGAGCAAAAAGACCTGCTAGAAGTGTTCAAAACGGTCATCCCGACTTCTAAAACCAAGAAGAACGAGATTGAAACCATGCGAACCTTCGTCGAGAATGGAATGATGCAAGGAGCCAATGACACTGTGGTGAAACAAGCCACAGGAGATAAGAGTTCCAAGTTGAAATCCTTCAACTGAGGCGAAAGCCAACTAGATTACTATATACTGTAGACTTACAGAATATACTAGGAGATACATTATGTCGAGATTTATTCGAGATGATAAAGATAAGAAGCGAAGCGAAGTGGCAGACCTATTTGACATGGCAGAATTCTGTCAAGTCTTTTTGACTGCTCACTACATTCGTAATGGAGATGACTCTTACATCCCTCTGATTGAACGAGGGAAGTTGGACCGTATGCCAAGCGAAGTAGCCGATGAAATGGATGCTATGCTTAAGTTAGCAGTGACCGAATTGAAGAAGGTGGGCTCTGACCCACAACAGTTTATGGAAACGACTGACTTGGCAAATTACGACCCTGTAAGTGACTTTATTGACACTCCAGAAATGAGAGATGCTTTAGGAAATGTCATTATGCGAAGACTTCGAATCACCGAAGGACTGCATGATGAAGAAGAAGCATTCGAGAGAGCAAAAGAACTCATGCCAGAAGTGCGAGATGCAATGCACGCATTCGTCGCAGGCAACCTTGTGCAGACTATGATGGGTCTGCTTAAGCAACTAGCGGAAACAGGTCTCAAAGACTTTAGCCGTATCGACGAAATCGTCGAGCCAAGAGTTGCTATGGTTGACGATAACGCACTGGCCTTCTCTGCTGAAATCAACAAGAAATTGTTGGAAGAAATCGTGTCTGAATCAAAGGACACCGAAGAGAAGAAGGTTAAGTTCGACCCCGCTTGGGGTTAGACCGCTCTTACTAGATGCACAGTTTACCCAATAATAACGATGAAATTCCGGTTCTTATGGGGATAGTAGTTTCCATGATATTTCTACGAAATCGTTTCTGTGCATCACCAGATGAAGATTAAAATCGTCATTGAAGATGTAGACGTTTCGGTGGCCCAACTTTTGGGCTTACTGAAAGAACAAGAAAGCGTAACTGTTGAAGTTGAACAAACCGAAGCAGTTACTCCTATTGAAGTTCTTGCACCTGTGCAAGAAAAGAAAGAAAAACTACCCAGTCAAGTTTCTACTGACAAGGTGGTAAAGGAGAAGAAACGCTATACTTGTCCGCACTGTAACACTTCTTACATTTACAAGAAGTCTTACAAAAAGTGTGTAAACCGTTGCATTGCGAAGAAAAAGAAGGAAACACCAAAAGAGGTTAAAGAGGAACCAAAGGCTAAGCCTAAGTTCGCTCGTAAGCAACCTAAGGTTGTTAAGCCGAAGAAAAAGAAAAGCAAACCAACTTATGCTCCACTCACTGACAGTGAGTTGCACGAGATGGTTGCTGGACACATCCTCGGTAATCCGAACACTATTGTAACATCGATGCAAATTGCATCGCATTATGTTACAAGTGCGAAGAAGCGATATGAAATGACGACTGCGGCAACGCACGAACTCAACACTATCGAAACCCGAATCGTTGCTGTCTTGCAAAAGATTGCTGACGTCTTTGGACCTTCTCAAAGCATGAGCATGCCAATAGAGCCTAACGGCCTACAGGTTGCTCTCTTCGCAAAGAAGAAGCCCACTGTTGCTCAACTTGTTGAGAAACTTAAGTGAGTTCACTTCTACTAGATTTCGGTATAAACGAAGAAAGTAATTGAATACTCGCTGCCTCCGCAGTGCAGTTACCTCTTCGGGAGAGGACGTCTACAACCTAGGCTCTACGCCTATTTCGTAAAACTTCTTTGATATGGAT
>Ga0181553_10003188_pt1 | contig 14269 bp, 3 predicted proteins | sample 011ome_17_FD_133753 | JGI IMG/M metagenome (GOLD analysis project Ga0181553, IMG submission 133753) | Coastal salt marsh microbial communities from the Groves Creek Marsh, Skidaway Island, Georgia - 011502XT metaG (megahit assembly) | ecosystem: Environmental > Aquatic > Marine > Intertidal zone...
ACGCGCTGACTCGTCGGCTCCCCTCCTCTCGCAAACGTCACCGCCAGCACTTCTCGCGCCGCCGCGCGCACGGAGGCGTTTACGCTATCACCCTTACTTGGATGCGGCGCTCCGGTGAGTTGTTCAGCCGCACGAAGCGCAGATGCGTTTTTAGCGACGTGTTTTGCGACGCGACCGCCGCCGCTCTCCACCAACGCCTTCAACACTTTCAACGCCTTACGCTTCACGTACGGACTTTTATGCTCCACGCGATTGGCGAGATGTTCGACGACATCGCGCACGCTGTCGTCATCGAGCGTGCGCGCGAGTTCAACGAGGGATTCCATGGTGTACACTGCGCGAACGTTTCGTGTTCAACAGTCAGTCAGTCAGCAGCGCGTTGACGTTCGTTGGCGCTATATCGACGACGACGGGCGAGCGATGGACGCACCAGCGACTGGGTGTTCATCATCGATGAGTGCTTGATCGAATTTTACGCGACGGAGTCGACGTTCGATGAAGGCTGCCGCCATGACGAAGAGAGCCGCGCGTCGCGGTGTGACGTCGTCGACGCGACATTGTTCAACCAAAATCAATACCAATTACATAATTGTACACGCGCGCGCCAGACGAGCGCGCGATGGTGGCTATGTTGTGTCTATGCGAACGCGCCGTCACGGCTTGCGCCCGAGCCTGGTCCAGGAATTCATGCCTTTGATGGTTTTCAAGTTTTCATCCATGTCCCGTTGGGCGCGACGCGCGGCACCTCCGGCGCGAATGAGCGATTCGCGCTGCGATGCGAGCGTGGCTAGAACGCCTGCACCGATGTCATTCACATCATCAAGGGTTGTTTTGCACTGCGCGAGCGTATCTGACGTCGCATCGAGACGAGACGCGGCGGTGAGCGCCGAAACGCGCCTCGCCCGCTCTTCGGCGTTCGACGACAACACCGGCGCCTCTGGCGCGGTCGAGGGTTTCCCCGACGCAGACGCAGATGCAGTTGATGACGCGCTCGACAACAACGCGCGTCTTTCAGCATCTGCATCGACGCGTGCATCGACTGCGGCTTTCGATGTCGACGTCGACGTCGACGTCATAGCGCCTCCTACGCCGGCGCCGACGCGCGCTAAACTCTCCGCCGCACCCTCGTACCACGTCGCCTTACCAACAAACCCATCATCACGATTGCCGTCCATATCGTGACGACCATCGTCTCCATCGTCACGACGACTCGCAGACGCCGAAATCGAAGACGCCGCTTCGCGTTCGCGCTGCTCGCGCGTATATCTCAGCTTACCAATCGCCTCACCTCGCCCCGCGTCCTCGCCCTCGCCCCGTTCGCGCGTCACCGTGAGTTTTCGCACCGCGTGCGTGATGGCGCCGAAGACATCCCCCCACGCGGGCGTCGACGGTGTCGGCGTCGGCGTCGGCGTCGCGCGCTGCGGCGCTCGCTGCGGCGGCTCAATCAGCTCCTCCAGCGCCGCACATCGCTCGAGCGCCTGCGCCTTACCGCGCGCGCCATCCACGAACCATGCGCTGCGTGCGTCTAGAATCTGCGCGCGCGTCGCCCGCGCGTGTGCGCGTGCGCGCGCCGTGAATGTGGTTAATCCAACACGCAACGAATCGTCACCATCATCGTCATCAATCGCCCCCGTGCGCCTGGCGTGCGCGCGGAATCCAACCTCTGCGCGCATCTCCTGCACGCGACGAACGTCATGCTCGAGCGCATCGAGCGCGCGCGCGATGTCGCTCGCGATTGACGTCGATGGCGACGTCATGATGCGATGAATCACAAGTGCATGCGTCACACACTGGCGCGTCTCTGCGACGCGCGACAACCATGCACGCGACCGCGGCGCGCGTAAAGCACGCCTCGGTGTATCTTGCGACGCCTCGTCGTCATGCCGCGCGTCATCGCGCGCCGCGTCGCGCCGAGAGAAGGATGATACAGATGTCATCGTCAACGTCATCATCTTCATCTTCATCTTCGACGCCGAGGAAATCTATCGCGGTCGTGAGCGGTGCGAACACTGGCATTGGGTACGAAACAGTCAAGGCACTTCTCTCGTCTGGGGCGTACGACGAAATCATTCTCGCGTGTCGCGATGAGGAGAAGGCGCTAAAGGCGTGCGCTCGGCTCCGCGCGGATGTCGGCGGCGCGTCTTTGGGGAACACCGACGACGACGAGACATCGACGACGAGACTCACGTGCGAACGATTGGATTTAGCGTCGTTAGAATCCGTGCGTGCGTGCGGCGATAGGCTGAATGCGCGTGCGGCTGACGCAGGGATTGATTGTTTAATCTTAAACGCCGGCGTCATGGCGGTGCCAAATTTCACGCCGACGGCGGATGGATTTGAACTTCAAGTCGGCGTGTGTCATCTCGGGCACTACGCGCTCACCGCTCGCGTGATGCCGGCGTTGGAACGCGCGGCGGCACTGCGCGGCGAGGCGCGCGTGGTGACGGTGTCGTCGGAGGCGCATCGCATCGCCGCGAAGGGCGTGTCGCGCGACGATTTGTTTGGGCGCGAGTACTCGGCGTGGGGACAATACGGCCAAGCAAAGTTGGCCAACGTGTTGTTCGCGTTCGAGCTCGCGCGGCGTTGCGCGCGTAAAAAGAATGGCGTGTCGTCGAGCGTATTGCATCCAGGCGCGGTGGATACCGAACTTGGGAGATATTTGCAACCCGAAGACGGCGACGTGAAATGGTGGCAAAAGGCGTTGTATGATTTTATTCGTACAAACTTTTTGAAAACGCCCGCGCAAGGGGCGGAGACGTCGGTGTTCCTCGCCAATGGTGTCGCGGATGGTGCGTCAACGAGTGGAAAGTATTACGCGGATTGTAAGGAGAAGACGGTGGCGAAACCGGCGTTGTCGGAGGCGGACGCGGCGTGGTTGTGGGAACGCTCCGCCGAACTCACGGGCGAGGCGTTTGCCGATTTGTGAGGCAAGAGATTACTTGATGGTTGTACATGAATCATTACTGCTGCTACACAGCGCTAATTGCGTGCTAGAGATGCGTGTGTGTCTATTCTATTTTGTCATTCATTCATTCATTCATTTCATTTGCCTCCGTCGCCTTCGATTTCGGCGAGCGTTTGTAAAATCTTAGTCGCCTCGTTACGGGCACGCGCAGCTTGACGAGGATCATTCTTCGTGAGCACTTTCGTGGTGAAACGCGTAGCAGGGATGGATTCGGTGTTCCTCAACACCGCCACGGTATTCGCCACCGGCGCGGATGCCGACGCCGACGGTTGCAGAGGGAAATACGATTTCACGCCGCCCGCGCGACACTTTTCATCGTCAAACACCGCATCCAAAGGCTCGTTCTTTTCGCATTTGACAAACACCGCGCGTTCGGTGGCGTTTTTAATCAGCGCTCCCCATAGCTGGTCGGTGGAAAGCACGCTGGCGTCACCGACAATCCAACAGGAGAGACGCGCGCGCGTCAACGCCACGTTGACCCGGCGCGCGTCGTTCAAAAATCCAACCTCCTTGGACGAATCCGAATCCCTCTCGCGCGCGCGCGCCGTCGTTGACGTCGTCGTTGGTGGCGTCGCACTATCCTTCGCCGGCGCCGGTCGCGCACGCACGCATGAAATAATCACCGCGTCAAACTCTTGACCTTGCGTTTGATCCATGGTGCACACGTCCACCGGCGCGTACGTGGTAAATTCGTTATTCTTCTTCATCGAACGTTGCAGAAATTCTCGAATCCGTCGCACTTGATCGACGTATGGGGTGATGATGCCGACGCGAATCTTACGCACGTCTCTCGCGGCGTGGCGACAAATTTGTGCGTAGCATATGGATACGAATTCAGCCTCACGAGAATTTGACCACGAATGCGTTCCTGCGCCGTATCTGTCGCGGTGCATTTGCGCCCCCGGGACGTGGAAAAATTGATACGGTCCGAGGTTGGGAAATCCGTGATAGGGTGCGCGACGTTCTTCGTTGTTACTGCTGTAGCCGCAACGCAGGCGGCCAGAGTAAAAGCACGAGCTCGGGAACTTCATGATTTCTGGATGCATGCGGTACTGCTCGTGGAGCAAGTAGGCGGGCGTCCCGGCGCGCTGTAAACGATCGAATAAACTCTGCTCAAAGTTTGCATTCTTCGCAGCTTTGGACACGATCGTAGGCGCGAGTTGTTTCGGGTCACCAATGAGCACGAAGAGCCCGCCGGGTTTGAGCCACTGCATGGGAATGAGCGCTGCTGGTTCAACCGCTTGCGACGCTTCGTCGATGACGACGACGTCAAACAAATTCACCGCGCATAATTGCTTGGCATCCGGTCGGGTGTTGGCTGTACTGTTTGGCGCGTTCGATTGAGGCTTTTTGGCGAGCTGCGCCATGGAAGACAATGTGCCGCATACGATGTTTGCGCGATCGACGACGCGCTCAAACGGCGTCGTCGTTGGCACCGACTCGGCGCGGCCCTCTTGCGCGAGTTTTTCCTTGTGCTTCTTTTCCGCCAAATCGAGCACTTCGTACACCGCCTTGAGCTGCGCGCGCAAGTTGTCGAGATTTGCGCTTTGAACGGGGACGTGGTGTCCGTAATCGCGCCGAACGTCGCGAAATACCATCTTTAACCGCTTCGTTTCTTCCTGAATTTTGCTCTCAATGGCGCGCTTCTTCTTCTTGGCTTCATCCATTTGTCTGAGGTAATAGTCGCTATTTTGTGCGTACGTGTTGAAATCTGCGGCGTTCGGGTCGGTACCAATCTCGCGTAATTTCCTGCTCACGTGGCATCTCTCCGCTGCCGAACCTTCGACAATCTTCTCATCCGAACCGATGCGCACGACGTTGACGCCTTTGAGCAACGCGCGGAATTCGTCATCCATGGAATCCCAACCGTCAACGACGCGCTCGACGATTTCATCAATCGCGCCGTTGCTTTGCGCGGCGCATAAAATACGTGCGCGTCTAGGTTCACCGTATTCGTCCACACCGTTCAATAGCGCGGCGATGAGACTCACGATGACGTGCGTTTTCCCCGTCCCGGGCGGTCCTTGAATCAACACGGGCGCCTCGCGCACTTTTTCATTGCTCTCGTGCGGCCGTGACGTCGCGCCGACGACGGCGTCGAGTTGACTCTGATTGAGCGTCGTCCGGATGACATCCAGCGCTCTCGGTTCGACCCATTCCCCGAACGATTGACGTAACGGAAACTTGGTCGGCTTGATGAGCGACGGGAAGAACGACGAACGCGGGGCGTCGATGACGGCGCGCAACTCTCGAAGCTGGTTTTGAATCTCACTGACGCGAGAAATCGTAAACGAACTCGCCGTTTTCGCAAATGCGCGAGAAATTTTATTGTGACGCAACGTAGCTTGGTTGCCTCCCAAAAATACGCGCACACGAAGGGGTGTTTTGGACGACATTGCGCCGGGAACGGCTTCAACCCATCCCAAGACGTATGGCTTGTCCTCCTTCTTACGCGGGCTCAGCGCGTCGCGATCTTTCGAACGCCAACTGTCGGACACGCCCGCGGACATAGAAGACTCGATGAGCACTAAATCATCCACCTTAAAACGCACGGGGTCGGGTGTGCGGCCTCTCGAGTCCACCTGATCGACGCGTTGGTCGCTCTTTGCAAATTCCACGACAGAAAACTCAGCGCCGCCGACGCCTGGATGGAAATTCACCACGCTAAGCTCCTCGCTGTCGAGATTTCCAGCTTCAATATTTCGACTGGCTTCGTGTCGAAGCTCAGCGATGATGAGCGGGATGAAGAACTCGCAGTACTCGTTGCCAGACGTAAACGCGATGGGAGCGTCGTCTTCGAGATGAATATCCTTGGGTTCGGGCATCAATGTGTCGCGTTGTAACGCCTCGCGCGACTGTTGTAAGACATCGCGAATGTAATCCTCGGGGCGGAGTCGAATGGTTTCAACCAGGCGCCCTCGGCCTGGAAGTTTCAAGCGTGAGGCGCTGCTCGGCGGCATGGTCGGGACTTGCACCTGCAGCGGAGCGGCGACGGCGGCGCCTCGAGCCGACGTCGAAAGCGGAGGAGGAGGTACATCACGCAACATGGACGATCGCTTGTACTTTGAAGACGATGGAACCATCTCTGTGGTCGGTGGCGGCGGCGGCGGTACTTCTATCAAGCCATCAGTAGCGGAATTTTTTGATGTCGAGTCGGCGTACAAAGACCGTTTCGCGAGCGCCGAACCCGGCGGCGCCGATGTGACGGTTGGTGTCGTCGTTTTCTTCGTCATGAGTTTGGTAATCGATGAAGGCTTTGCGTACGACACCGATGCTGAATCCAGCGCGAGATCGAGCGCCGTCACCGGCTTGATGACGTTACGCGGGTGTGAGAGCAACTTTTTGCCACCTCGAATGTCTTTCACCGGCGCAAGCGGCTTCTTGGAAATCAACGACCATTTCCCACCAGTCGCGCTCTTCTTAGGCACAGACGCGGCCACTGTCGTTGTCTTGAGAACTTTGGCCGGAAGAACGACTGTTTTTGGTTTTTTACGCTTCTTGTCAGAAGCTAATAACCACGACGGTTCGCTCGGCGCCGAACGCTTGTTTGAACCCGCCGCGACGGCGGCGGTGTCTTCCTCGTCACGATCAATCTCGCCGCCATTGTCGTCGTCGCTACCATCGTCTACACGATCATATCCGGCACCGTCAACGAACGCGTCGGCAGTGTCCACGGCGGCGTCAGCGCCATCGTCTTCATCGTTCCCGAGGTCGATCACCGGAGCCGGAGCGGAGATTCGGAACGGCGTAAACGTCGACTTGGTGTTCGGCGTCTTCGTTGCCGGCGATGACGTCGGGGATATTTCTGGGAATGTCGCGCTCAGCTTATCTCGAACGCCCGTGGACAATCCATCTTTGCCTTCGTCCGCGAACAAGGATTCGACGTGTGTTTTAATCGAATTCACCAAGGTTGACTCGCCATCCGCGTCGAGGTCGACGTCAGTCATATCCTTGCGCAACAAGAACACGACATCCACCCACGCCGTGGCGAGCTGTTCGTTCTTCGCAAACGATGCCAGTGGCCACGAGAGTAAGGATTCTAAAATCTTCAAAGGGTGCTGCCTGGTGAACGAACCTTGCGAAAAGTATTGGCGCTTCTTTGCCAAATCCCAAAACAAGTACAAGTAGAGCAATGCGTTGACCAAGTGTTCGTCATCGTCTGGTGCGACGCGATGCGGACCGTGCTTGACGATGACTTCGAACAAGCTCATGGATGATATCAACACTTTGCTCACGTGCGAGCTGAACGCACTGACGCGATCTTCGTCCTTTGGATTGATGGCGTCGATGAGGTTGCGCGCGCGAGACAGCGGAGTGTGCGCCGCGGCTAACAACTCGCTCACCTCTTCAGGTGTATCGCTCGGCATGCGTTTGATATCCTTCAACATACTGTGCGTCGCCGCAAGCACTGCACGCGGAATGACGTAATCGCCTTGAAACATTTTCCGGAAGCACTTGGGTAAATCCTTTTCATCGTAGTGTTTTTTCAACACCTCGCCCGCGCACGAGACGAGCGATTTACGCTGCGACATAGTACACAATACCGCCCCTTCCGTGCATTTGGCTTCGTCTTCAGAACGCGCGAGGGGCTTCTTCTCGGTAATTGTTAGTGGACACTCGAGTAAAGATGTAAAGAACCACTCGCCGCACTTGGATAAAATCCCGCGCAACGCGTTCGCGTCGTCTTGCTCACCATACGCAATTTCAACAAACGCGTCATACGCCTGGCGCGGTGGCTTGATAAAGTCATCTCTCGCGACAGGCGCGAGCAAGCCCATGGCGTACATCACCGCGCTGATGTAGTTTGGCGCCCAGTTCCCGACGTAGGTACGATTGATTTCAGACATTCGATCAAAACCGAGCGCGTACTTCCAAATCGCCGTGCTCACCTTCCAACGCTTCTCTGTGCGCACGGTGTTTAGAATTCTCAAATGCAGCTTCCCGAGCGCTGTGTCTGGATTAATGCGCTTATCTCGGCGCCATCGATCTTCGTCAAACGTGAGGAAATCGGGATCTGATAACGCCGACAACGCCACGGCGTCGGCGCAGATGATGTATCCAAATGTATTCACCAACGTCCGCGCGACAATCTCTCGCTTGAGATGCGCCGTGGGCGAGAGAGCCTCCGCCTGTCGAAGACTTTCAATCAAGTCGCGTCCAACGCGGTCGTACCAGTCCCCGATCGTTAAGACGGCGTCGTCGACGCCGATTTCAGAATATTGCTCGAGCACGGCGGTGCACGCCAAAAGCCGGCTCTCCCATTGCACTTCGGTGTCGTAAAACTTTGTGGAGTGCGGGATATCCTTCACCAAGCAATCCATGATGCGCGACGAGCTAATTGCATCGCCACGCGGAAGCAACAAGTACGCCGATTTCAACGCAACCAATGCGGTGATTTGATCTTGAGGTCTCTCTTTGCTCGCCATGCGCGCCGCAGCGGCGAGCGCGTCAATCGTTGTCGACGGTTTCACGCATGTAAAACGCCAAAACGCATTCGCGTGCTCTATCCCTCGTGGATATGACGCTAAAATCAAGTGTACCACATCGCACGCATTACTTGCAAGCTTGATCATATCCATATCCTCCGCCGTCGGCGGTTTCAAACGCGGATTCTTTGTCGACCGAACCAAAGCCTTCACCGCCAACTCAAACACAATCGGATGCTGCTCAACCACCGCCTGCGTGATCGCCGCGTCTGACATCCCGAGCGCAAACGCTAGACAAAACCACAGCCGAGATTCACTCGGAACGAAAGGTTCGACGACGTCTCCATCAAAGTCAACCTCTGGAACGATGGCGGCGTACGCGCGCCTCGCCCCACCGCCGTCGCTTTGACGCTCACGTTCACGCTGCGCATCCGCCAAACACTCCACCCAATACCCAAACACATCAAACAATGCGTTTGACGCATTTTCGTATCGCAGTGTGCGATATCTCGTCACCTTTCGCCCCTTGATGTCATCGCTCGCGAGCGTTTCTTGCAACAACTGTTTCGCCAGCCGCTTCACTCGAGCGTCGCCGCTCGCGAGCATCGCAAACGTCCCAGGATACGCCCCACACGGCTTCTCGCGAATCAAACGACACAAACCCTTATCGCTATTATCCATATCGTCGTCTGCGTCACCATTCGTCGTCGCCGTCGCGTTTGAACGCGTCCTTTGTTCCGCTTCGGCTTGAGCTTCGGCTTGGGCGCCGCTCGCAAACGCCTCAGCCGCGCCTTCAAATACCTTTGCCCCTCTCGCCGTCGCCGGTGCGAGCATCACTTCCAACAGCGCGCTCTTTGTCGCTAATTTCTTCGCATACGTCTGTGCAAAATCCTCATTCGCGCGCGATGCGGGCGCACAGAATGCGCTTTTGAGCCGCGCGAGATCAAACGCAGTCAACGCCCGCGCGCGCTCATCATCATCATCCACGCTCGCTGCCGCCGACCTCAAGTCCACGTACGCCTCTACGCACCGCACACACGTCGATAACGCATGCGTCGTGAGTTCGCGCGCGTCGAAGGAGACGTACGCGCCCGCGTCGTCGCGCGTCGCGCGCGTAGACCGTCTGCCTTTGCCTTGGCTGGCCAATGTGCTCACGTCATTCGCGAGCGCGGCGAACACGTCTGCGGCGATGGCGGCATTTTCGCAGTACGGATGCGAGCGGTGGATTTCGTTCAAGTGCACGAGCTCGGGCGCGGGCATGGCGCGCGCGGGCGCACGGGCGCACGAGCCGCGGTTTGACGATGTGCGATCGATGGGTGTCGCCTAACGGTGTCCAATGTCGCGCCTTGGCGACCCATCGCGGGCGCCGCGGCGCAAATGATGCGTCGCGAATGATACATCGCGAATGATGTGCGCGTTCTGGCGCGCGAGCGCGCGCGCGGCGACGATGGGCGACGCGTGCGCGGCGACATTAGAGCGTGAGACACAAGACGCAGACTGAGAGCGACGGCATACCGTGACACGCGCGGTGGTTGTTCGACGCACACGGACGCGCGAGAGGACGCGCGAGAGGACGCGCAGGTGTTGATTATTGTGCGCTGTGGTGACGGTGCCATTCGTCGTCGTCGTCGCACGCCAAGGGGCTAAGGATTGAAAAGCGCGTTCGCGTGCGCGAGGCTGACATGTCGTCGCGTCGAACGTTAGTGATTCGACTGCGTCGCGCGAGCGATGTCGAACGTCTCGGTCGCGATCAATTCATCAATCGTGATGCCCTGTCGTGTTCTGCTGGCGAGTCGGGCGCGGATGCGGGGACGGGACCGATGCGTGAAGTGTACTGCGCTCGAATTCGAGACGCGGCGGCGTCCGCGGCGCTCGATGGCGCGCAAATCATCGTCGCTCGCGTCGATCATCGTCATTTCGATGATACATTCGATGCAAATGCATGCGTTGAGCACACGTATGGCGCGGTTGAGCACATGGCGGCGCGGTGCGGCGTCGAGGCGCGCGATATTTTGTATTCGGGACGACGAGACGACGCGATTGCCGCCGTCGCGCCTCTCGTATTCGCGCATCGGACGCGTAAATGCGCCACGGATCGCGACGTCGGCGACGTGGTGTCGCACACGCACGATACCGTCGTCGATGCTCTGCGCGTCGCGTGCGATGCACCGCGAAAATCGATGCGGTATTCGACGGATGTCCGCGCGGTCGGTCGAGGCGACGCCATCGAGAGCTCCTTTGAAAACGTCAACGTGACGACGATATTTCACACTCGAACGACGCACAAGCCCCGCCGTGCGACGACATGGCGCCGCTGGCTCCCTCGTGATCGTTCATGGCCGGAAACTCGACGTACGCCGACGTTGACGCTGAATGAACGCGTCGTGACGGTTGATACGCTCACCGTCGCCACCATGGTCCGTCATCGAGCCGACGACGTCGCGGCCGACCGCAAAGGCGCCGTTTCCGTTTCCGACGCCGACGCTCTCAACCCGTCGTGGGCGTGCGCACGCACGGGTTCAATCGCAGACTGCTTGACGCACACCGCGCTCGTGTGCACGGACGGACGCGCGACACGCGCCGCGTCTGGAGTACACGTCGGCGACGTCTCGCGCCTCCGCCGATGCCCGACGTTTACGTACGTCGAATGCGTCGACCGCGCTGCTCGCGCCGCCGCATTCATGCGCGACGTCCTCGACATTCGCCCAGGCGATGTCGTCGGTGTGCTGTCGTCCAACTCCATCGAAGTCTTTGTCATTCATTACGCGTGCGCGATGCTTCGATGCGTATTGTTGAATTTGAACACGCACTTGGTGCGGCGAGAGTCGGCGTACATTCTCGCCGACGCCGGATGTAAAGCCGTCTTTGCGCGCGCGGTGCCGCACGCGGACGTCCTGCGCGACGTCATGATGGGCGATGGTGAGCGACGCGATCGCAGCGACGTGCCTCGTGATCTCGTAGCGATCGTATGGATTTACGACGACGACGATGAGGTTGTCGACGGGACGAAGCGTTCGTCCCCGTACATTCGCGGCGTTCGCAATTTCGATTGGCACATCGACGTCATCGCCGACGATGATGATGACGTCGACCGCGCCATTCCGTTACTCACGCGCGCGATCGCCGCGCACACGGACGCGCATCTCTACTACACGAGCGGCACTACGGGCAATCCAAAAGGCGTACGCCTCTCGCACGCCGTCGTCCGCGCGCACGCCGACGCCACCGCCGTCGAAATGCGCATCGGCCTATCGGACACTTGGCTCCACGCTGCCCCGATGTTCCATCTCGTCGATGCTTTTGCCATTTATTGCGTCACGCATCTCGGCGGTCGACACGTGTTTCTTCAGCACTTTGAGCCCGCGAGAGCGCTTCGATGCGTCGCCGCCGAACGCGTGACGTGCTGCAATTTCGCCTCATCTATGGTGGCTATCATGTCTCACAACCCCGCGTGTGCGGCGTGCGACCTCTCGTCCCTACGCGTAGTGTCATGCGGTGGCAGTCCATTGCCGCCGACATCCGTCAGGCGCGCCATCGCGCTGTTTGGATGCGAATTTTTTATTTCTTACGGCATGACAGAGTGCTGCGGGAAAATTTCAATGAGCGTGCTCTCGTCGGCGTTTCTTCAATCGTCAACGCCTCGCGAGCAGCTCGATGCGATATGCACCAGCGGACGACCATTCGCACTGATGCGCGTGAAAGTCGTCGACGACGCACGCGACGGCGGGGCGCTCGTGCCGTGCGATGGGCGATCCGTTGGCGACGTGTACGTAAAAGGATTGACTGTCTTTGCCGAATATTGGCGGAATCCCGACGCCACGCGACGCGCGTTTGATCAAGACGGCTGGTTCGCCACGGGTGATCTCGCGTACGTCCGTCCCGATGGCGCGTTGGTGATTGTTGATCGTAAGAAGGATATGATTTTGAGCGGTGGGGAGAATGTGTATTGCGTGGAGGTGGAACGGGTGTTGTGCGAATGTCCCGCGGTGGCTCGAGCGGCGGCGTTTGGAGTGCCACATTCGGTGATGGGTGAAGTCGTGCACGCCATGGTGACGCTCACGCGCGAGAGCGAGAACGAGAGCGAGGATGAGGTGATGCGAATGCTCGATGCGCATTGCTTGAAGCATTTATCGCAATTTAAGTGCCCGAGCGCGTTTCACATCGTGGACGCGTTGCCGATGAACGCCAGCGGTAAGGTGCTTAAAACGGCGTTGAGGGAAATGGTAGCCAACGCGTCTCGCGGGCGTCGCTCGGGCGAAGGCGTAATGCGTCGGCAGTTTTCACGCGCGGTGCTCGCGGTGGATGCGAATGTGAACGCCAACGCCAAGAAGTCAACGTCGATGATTGACGCGTACGAAGTCACGCTCGAAACGCTCGCGGGAGACGACGACGGAGGTCATCACGCATCGCTATCGTCAGACGAGTCGTCGATATGTTTGCGCGGGCAAACGTGGCACATCCTAGGCGCGCATCCTCGCGTTGAATACTGCTTGCGAGCGCTCGATGCCGATGTGCGCGTGCGATGCGCGGATGATTTCGACGCCGTCAAGGAACGCGGCGCTCTGGATTGGCTCTTCATCCTTGAGCGCTACGCCTCGGCGCTTGCCGACGTACGATCTGGCGATACCATCGTGCTCGCCGAGTGTTTACGATGTTTCTCGACGACGGCAAGCGATGCATCAGCGCAGGTGGCGGCATCGACGGCGCTCGCGTCTGGATTACTTCTCGCGCTCGCCCAAGCGCTCGTCGCTCACATTTCAGCGACTCGCGCGAGAGACATCCGCGTCGTTGTCTTAACATCCAACGCATTCGTGTCTTGCGACACCGAGTGCACGGACGATGGGCACATCGCACACAGCGCCGTTATGGCGATGTTGCGCGTGCTTCGGCGCGAACACGGAGATGAGGTGTCATTTTATTGCTTGGACGCGCCGCACGATTTTGACCATTTGGCGTCGAGCGCATTGCGTTCGGCTTTACGGCGCATGCTCCGCGGTCACCACCGCAGCGGTCATCGTGACGACGACGACGATGATGATGATGATGGATATGAAGAGCGCGAACTTGTTCTCCGTGACGCCGTCGTCGCCGCTCCGCGACTCCGCGCGCGCGCGTCCCCAATGCCGACCCCGGCTCCCAACGCCCTCCGCTCGATGTCCGGCGCGCGTCCACCGCGCGATGCTAATAGTGGTCGTGCATCGTCGTGCGTCATCATTGGTGGACTCGGTGCGCTCGGTGTGTTGCATTTCGAATTTCTATCCGCGCGACTGGGCGTCGAGCGCTTTGTATTGGTCGGCCGCAGCGTCCGCGACGCCGCGCTTCAATCCGTAACCAACGCGATGCTTTCGTCGCCTGAAGGCGATGACGATGACGTTGAAATTAAACATCGCTCTGGATACGCGTTTGACGTCGATGTCGTCGCCGCAGATTGCGCGGACGAACGGCAATCCCGCGCGGTGTTCGCGCTCGCCCATCCCGTGGCGCTCGTCTTACATCTCGGCGGCGTTTTACACGAACGCGCCGCCATCGACATGACGCGCACCGCATTCATCGCCGGAACAGAGGCAAAAATCTCTGGTTCGTTACACGCGGCGTGCGATGCGGCATCAGATGTGTTCATGTGCTCGTCTTCAATATTTGGCGTGCTCGGGCAATCCCGCTTGGCGTCGTACGCGGCGTCAAATGCCTTTCAGGATGCGTTGTGCGCCATGAGCGATCGCGCGGCGCATCGCCGGCGCGGCTCGGGCGCAAAACGATTCATCGCCGTGGCATTTGGTACCTGGGCGGAGGTTGGCATGGCGCACGAGAGCGGCGAGGGGTTTGAAAGATACTGGCGGTCGGTTGGCATGGGATTCGTGGCGCCGAGCGCGGCGCTGGA
>Ga0181553_10003192_pt1 | contig 14258 bp, 8 predicted proteins | sample 011ome_17_FD_133753 | JGI IMG/M metagenome (GOLD analysis project Ga0181553, IMG submission 133753) | Coastal salt marsh microbial communities from the Groves Creek Marsh, Skidaway Island, Georgia - 011502XT metaG (megahit assembly) | ecosystem: Environmental > Aquatic > Marine > Intertidal zone...
AGAACGGATCGAAATGTATTGGCGTTTGTCGAAATCCGCAAAACGTCCCAGGACCCATTTTTCAACCGCACGCGATGCAAACCGTCGAAGACGTCGTGACTCTAATTATCACCGCCATGCGCGACAAAGACGTGCCAAGACGTGATCATGGGGTGCAAGTGTTGTGGGAATACGCAGTCGAGCACGGAAACATGGAGCGCTCGCGATTCTTTGGGTATTCGAGCGACATGTATCACTTCGACCACTTTATTGGCAAGGCGTTGTCGACGTACGACCAGTTCGTCTACAACACGGGACATACGATTAAAACGGTGTCGACAATGTCCGATGGTCGAACGCGAGTAGATGTTGATTTGTTCGATCGCGTGGGTGCTAAAAGCGAGTGGATTTTCATCATGGTGAAGCGCACTTTTGGCAAATACGAAGGGTGCATCCAAGCGCACCGCATCGTGAAGAGCGACTTTCCGCGATTGGAGGAGATTTAATTTTAGCAGTGAACGCGCCCAAAATCGAGCAGCGCGTATAGCATGACACTTAGCGCACACAGTAGAAAGAGTATTTCGTATGTTATTATCATCAAATGAAAAATGAGAAATGAGAACACGCGCCGGCGGCGCCAACACCCCAAAGCGTGGCGCGCGGCGCGCGGCGCGAGCTCAGGGTCCGATGGCGACGGAGGACACCATGTTGGCGGCGGCGCCACCGTTCGCCACCGAAGCGCTCGCACAAGTCAAAATCGCAGTTCCCGTCGGGGTGAACATGGTCGCGAGCACGGTAAGAGACTTCATCACACTCGCCTTCTTGGGGCGTCTTGGACAGTCAGTCGAACTCGCAGCCGCAGCGTTAGCGGGAACGCTCATGAACATGACTGGTAAATCTATCATCGTTGGATTATCCACAGCGGTGAACACGCTGGCCGGGCAGGCGTACGGGGCGGGGTCCTACGCGCGAGTCGGCTTCGTCGCGCAGCGCGCCGTGGTGATTTTGACGACAGCGACGTTGCTTCTGTCATCTATTTGGTGGCACGCCGAGGCTGTCCTACTGATGCTCTACCAAGATGGTGACGTTGCATTTGCCGCGGGAAGCTACACACGCGGGCTCATCCCTGGTATGTTTGCGTTTGCGTGGAATCTGTGCGCGCAGGCATACTTGCAGTCGCAGGCCATCACCGGTCCGCAAGCCGCGGCGGGAATCGCCGCCACGATTTTACACGGACCAATAAACTATCTTTTAGTGTATCATTTCAAAATGCAAGCTCTTGGTGTTGCTTTGGCCACGTCCGTGAGCACGGGCATCGTTTTGGCTGTGAACTCGGCGTACATTTTCATTTTGCGATATTCGCCGGCGCTACGTGAAGAATGCGAAATTTTAGCGCACAAACGCGATGCGTGTGCACCCGCATGGAGTCGAGATGAGCTGTTTTGTGTCAATGGTGCGAGAGAATTTTTAGAGCTGGGTTTGCCCGGCGTGTTTATGATGTTGGAGTGGTGGGCGAGTGAGTTATCCATCCTTCTCGCGGGCTTATTACCATCGCCAGCCGTCGCCGTCGCGGCGATGTCGATTTACCAAACCACGGGGAGCTTGTCGTACGATATGGCTCATGGTTTCGCACAAGCTGCGTTGACGAGAGTGAGTCACGAGCTTGGCGCTGGCGCCGCCGACAAGGCGAAGCACGCCGCGTTTGTAGCGACGACGCTAATTCTTACCGCCTCGCTTTTTGTTTCATTTATGATTTATTCTTTTAGAGCAGAGTGGCCGACATTGTTTACGTGTTGGGATTCGGTCAATGCTCTTGCGAGTAAGCTGCTTGCAGTTCTCGCGGTGTACGTTGTTTTCGACTCATTGGGGTGCACGTGCACTGGCGTTTTGCGCGCGTGCGCCATGCAAAAGGTTGGCGCCCAGGTTGTCATTTTTTCTTACTACGTCATCGGTATACCGATCTCGTTGTTTTTAGCATTCTATAGTGAGATGGGTCCGGAAGGTCTCGTACTCGGTAGTCTGATTGGGACAATAGTGCACGGCGCGCTTTACGTCGCGCTGATTTCTCGCTTTGATTGGGTCGCTCAAAGCGAAAGCGCGTTGGCACGTAGCCAAATGCACGTCAATCGCTCCGCTGCCGGCGACGTCGATGAAAAATCATCCACGACGCCTGCATACGGCGCCACGGTGTGACGCGCCACGCACCAGTAGGTGTGATTCCGTCTTGTAATCCATTGTATCTCTGTGTGTTGACATCTCCACCAATCAAAACGCACGTTCGCCCGCGCGTCGTCCTCGCGCACCAATGAAATCACGGCGTCGATGTCATCGCCCCTCGTGATGCGGGCGTGGTATTTATGTATGCACGTACGCACACACCCACACGGCGATCGCATGGCCTCGAATACGACACACGTGCATCCCACACACGTGAATACTTTACGACACACGTGCATACCACACACGCATGGTCGACTACGACACCCCGACCGATGGATGCCGCGCCCGCGCGCGACGACGACGACGACGACGACGACGACGTGATGGGTGCGTTCGGAACGACGACGCGACAGTGAACGACGCGACCATCACGACCATGCGTGGATTTGCAAAGTTACGCACGTTTGCGCTCGTGGCGATCGTGTCCGTGCTGTGCCTCACCAATGGGTGCGCTCGAGGTACGACGACGACGACGAGGACGAGGACGAGGACGGCGCGCGGAACTGCGAGACGATGAAGATGTTTCCATGGATCAAAGCCGCGGGGGTGGTGATGGGCGCGTGGGACCTCATGACGACGATGACGACAGGGGATGACGATGAAAATGATCGTGTGGTTGCAATCAATCGCGTGTGAAGCGTAGACTAACCAAGCGCGACGCGTGTTTTCGCAATCGATACGCAGCGTACGCGGATGAAGGCGGCGACGGCGCGGCGACGCGTACGGCTCCGGATTTCAACGCCGGTGCGGAAACTTTCGAGTTCCAAGCCGAAGTGTCTCGTTTAATGGACATTATTATCAACTCTTTGTACTCGAATAAGGATATTTTCTTACGCGAGTTGATTTCCAACGGGAGCGATTCGTTGGACAAGATTCGCTTCTTGTCGCTGACGGATAACTCTCAACTCGGCGAAGGTGACGCCGCGGAATTGGACATTCGCATCAAAGCGGACAAGGAACGCAAGGTTTTGACGATTCGTGACAAGGGTGTGGGTATGACGAAGGACGACTTGAAAAACAACCTCGGGACGATCGCCAAGTCTGGAACGTCCGCCTTTCTCGACCAAATGGCAAAGGGCGGCGACATGTCTTTGATTGGCCAATTCGGTGTGGGTTTCTACTCTGTCTACCTCGTCGCGGATTTCGTTGAAGTGCGTTCGAAACACAACGACGACCCGAAGCAATGGGTGTGGCAGTCCAAGGCGGATGGCAACTTTGCCATTTCTGAAGACGAAGGCGAGCCGATTGAGCGAGGCGTCGAAATCAACATCTACTTGAAGGAAGACGCGCAGCAATACTTGGAAACGTCCACGCTCGAAAATCTCGTGCACCGATACTCTGAGTTTATCAACTTCCCTATCTACTTGTACTCCTCGGAAGAGGTTGCCGAAGAAGTCCCGGTTGAAGATGACGAAGACGAAGATGCCGACGTCTCCGCCGACGCCGATGAAGATGATGACGACGACGAAGATGCCGACGAAAACGATGATGAGGAAGAAGACGACACGCCAAAAACGAAGACGGTGTACAACACCGTGTGGGACTGGAAGCGCTTGAACGACAACAAGGCCATCTGGCTTCGTTCGTCCTCTGAAGTTGAAGAATCTGAGTACTCAAAATTCTACCAAGCTTTGGCCAAGGATTCTAGCGCACCGCTCACGTACTCGCACTTCAAGGCTGAAGGTGATGTCGAGTTCAAGGCGATTCTTTTCATTCCGGAAGTTGCGCCGTCTGATTACTATGACAACTACTTCAACCGCCCTTCGGCTTTGAAGTTGTACGTCCGACGCGTGTTCATCTCTGACGAATTCGACGAGTTGTTGCCCAAGTACTTGAACTTCATCAAGGGTATTGTTGACTCCGATACGTTGCCGTTGAATGTTTCTCGCGAAACTCTTCAACAGCACACGTCGCTCAAGACTATCAAGAAGAAGATTGTCCGCAAGGCGCTCGACATGATTCGTAAGCTTGCTGAAGAAGGCGCGGATGCCGAGGATGACGAAGTCGCCGACGACGCCGCGGACAAGAAGGACGAAGAATCGAAGTATGAAAAGTTCTGGAAGCAGTTTGGCAAGTCCATCAAACTTGGTATCATCGAAGACGCGAGCAACCGCACTCGTCTCGCCAAGCTTCTTCGTTTCAAGACGTCCAAGTCTGACGGCAAGCTCGTCTCGCTCGAGCAGTATGTCGAGCGCATGAAGGAGGGCCAAAAGACCATTTACTACATCACCGGTGAGTCCATGGATGCCCTCAAGAACTCGCCGTTCCTCGAGAAGCTCATCGCCAAGGATCTTGAAGTCATCTACTTTACCGATCCCATCGACGAGTACACGATGCAAAACCTCACCGAATTCGACGACTTCAAGTTCTCCAACGCCTCCAAGGAAGACTTGAAGTTTGGCGACGCGGATGACGACGAAAAGTCTCGTTTCAAGAAGACCAAGGAAGCGTTCAAGACGTTCACCACGTGGTGGAAGAGCAAGCTCCCTGATGACGCCGTCGAGGCGGTGAAGGTGTCTAACCGCCTTTCCACCACTCCGTGCGTCGTCGTGTCCTCCAAATACGGTTGGTCAGCTAACATGGAGCGCATCATGAAGGCGCAAGCCATGGGCGACGAATCGCGTCTCCAGTACATGCGTGGCAAGAAGACGTTAGAAGTGAACCCGCGTCACCCGATGATTGCGGCGCTCAAGGCGCGCGCCGCGTCGGATCCAGACTCGGTTGAAACTGAAGCGATGGCCAAGTTGATGTACGAGACGGCGATGTTGGAGTCCGGTTTCAGCTTTGAAAAGCCGGGCGAGTACACCGCTCGCGTGTTCGACATGATTAAGACGAGCTTAGGTGTTGAAAAGGATGCGGAACTCGTCGACGAGACCCAATTCCACATCGTTGAAGAAGAAGAAGAAGAAGAAGAAGAAAAAGACAGCGAAGAAACCGAAGAGGCCCCGAAGAAGGACGAACTCTAAATGGACGCGGGCGGCGGCGCGCGTTGAATTTATTCATTTTTGAGTTTGTTTGGTGCGTACACGAGCGGGCGCGAGCTAAAAAATGGTATAATAAAGACGCAAATCGTACAACCGAGTAGAACTTTAATGATAACGACAAATGTCGATGACCATCAAATGCACCACACGCGCGGCTTTGCTAAAAACTACTACTACTAATACCCCGAGGACATCTCCACGTCTTGAAATGGACGAAACGCCACGGCGCGACGATTCGCGCGCTTGCGATACATCAAGATGCCTACTCCCACACCCGACGACACGCCGAGCGCGATAAGCACCATAACGATCCCTAGCACGCCGCCATTTAACGGCGAGCGACCGGTTTTAGAACTAACTTCTGGTGACGAATCATCCTCAATGTAGAGCTCGGCGCCGTTGCTCGCGGGCGAGCCTTGGTTTTCGCCGAAATCACAGTTGATGGCTAAAATATCGCGTCCGATGAGCGACGTCGGAAGCGGGCACGCGATTGGATTATTCATGAAACCCACGCGCATATTCCTCACGTTGGCATAGTCTTCAAGCCACTCTGGCGCATTGGTGAATGCATTTCGCGATAATTCCAAAGCGTTATCTCCCCACCATCCCGAGCCACCCGCGAAAATGTTTCCAAAACGCGTGGCGTCCGGGACATCGCCGCTGAATTCGTTAAACGACGCATCAAAGTAACGCAGATCCCACACAGGAGTCGTTGTTGCGTTGATCATTGGTCCATGAAAACGATTTTTGAACAAAAGAAGCACTTTGAGTCCGCTCAACGTCGTGAGCGTTTCCGGCACGCCTCGTTCGTCAATGTCGTTGTACGCCGCGTTTAGATATTCCAACGAAGCCCCAGGATTCGCATGTGCAGAAGTGACGCTCAACTTTGTCAGCGCGTTGCTAGATAAATCCACGTATGTTCGATTGGGATTGTCATACAGTCCCGCCGGCACTTCACCGCTAAGATTGTTGCCTGACAAATCGATTGAAAGCAGATACGGTGCAGCCGCGAGCGACGACGGAATGACTCCCGTCAACTCGTTCGCCTTCAAGCTTAATTCGCGCAACCGAGAGTTAGAAAAACTATCGGGAATACTTCCGTTCAACGCTAAATTGTTTAAAAACAAGAATTCCAATGTCGGTGAACTGGCATACGACGATGGAATTGAGCCCGTGATTGCCGTCGTCGAATATTGCGTGCCCAAGCTTACGAATCGCATCGGCGTCTCTGGAGGCAAATCCGGAAGCGTTCCGTTCAAGTAATTGTGCGCTACGTTGATCGTTTGAAGATTTGGCATGGCGAGCACACACGCCGGCACAGCGCCTTGGATGTTCGTCGCCATGGCTGTGATTTCAATCAAGCTTGCCGGCGCGCCCGCGCACAAATCGTCGAGCGCGCGCGCAACTGCGAGCGACGTAAACGATGCATCGATCGATTTCAAACTCGTAAGCGCCCCGAGCACGCCAAACGTGCTGCTTTCTCCTGGTAACGTTACGTTTGGATTGTTACGTAGATTGAGCCGCTCGAGCGACGAGCCAAGCGCGACAAAATCAGCCGCTCCGAGCTCGCACGCCATCGCCTCGCCGCTCAAATCGAGCTCGACGATTTCGCCCGACGCCGCACACCGCACACCCGGCGCGTGGCATGGATCCGTACCATTCGTCCTATATTCGCGCCAGTTCTTTTTACACGCGTCGGCGCAACATTTATCAAACAACGCGTCCAGCGCGGTCTTCTGCGGCGGCGCGAGCGCTCTCAATGCGGGTACTTCGAACGCGCGAATCTGAAACGTCGCCCCATGTCGAGACCACGCGTGCACGGCGACTCGAAACGTCTTCCCATGCCCCACTTCCGTCGTGGCGTTGATATCGTCCCGCGAAATGAAGATCTCGTCGCTACCCGCGCCGTGAACGCTCCGCCAACGCCACGTGACGTCGCTCGGAGCATCGCACGCCGCCGTCGCATCAACACACGGCGGTAACACGTACAAATCTGCACATCACGACACTCCGTCAGTCATCACATACGAGCTTGTCGCGCATCATCCATCGCGTGGTCTTCGCGTCTTCGCCTCGAGTCGTCGCGTACCCGCGTCGCCGTCCATGACATCCAACACCACATCCACATCACTCGCGACACTCGCGAGATCAAACCCATAGTACGCATACGCATCATGCGCCGCGCTCGTCACCGCGCTCATCACCCCCGTCGACGCATTCAACATCGTCACCGACGCATTCGCGAACGCCACGCCGACGCTCGACGCCTCAACCGCCACCGCGAGCGCCGACGCGACCGCGACCGCGACCGCGACCGCGACCGCGACGACGTGCGCCGCCGACGCGCGTCGTCCCCATCGCCGCCATCGTCCCGTCATCACTCGCATGCGCATGCGCGTGCGCGTGCGCATACGCATGCGCATACGTCGTCGTCGTCAGAGTGAGGTGCGCCAGTGTGCGTTGCACTCAAAAATCCATCACCAGGCGAACCGCCTCGACCGATCGATCGATCGAGCACCTCCCACCGATCGAGCGGGTTGATGTGCGCGCGCGCGCGCGTGCCTCATGTGAACGAAAATCGCCTTTTGTATGTGCACGAGTGGCTGTACTTTTACCCATCGTCGCCGTCGTCGTCGTCGTCACCATCGTAACGCCCATGGATGTGTCTCGACACTTTGTCGACACGACACACCACGCCTCGGTGCGCGTGGGCGCGTGGGCGCGCGCGTCACGACGACGACGCCGATAGAGGTGGATATATACATATATCCACGAGACGAGACGACGAGACGAGACGCGACGCGAGACGAGATGGCGTGGTTTGACGTCGATGTCGTCGAACGATTGGCGCGCGAGTACGGGTACACGAAGTGTCAATGCGACCCTCGACAGGGTCTGAGGGCGTATAGGCGCGCGACGACGTGCGATGGGACGCCGGAGATTGTGCGCGTGTGGTGCGGGACGCGCACGGTGGAGACGCAGTTGAAGCATCCGAATCGACCGGCGCGGACGGCGTTGTTTCGTAGGAACGTGCCACACTACAAAGCGTTGGGGGGCATTTTTGATAACCCTCGCACGCACACCGGGACGGGGTATTATCGCGATCCGGAGAAGGACACGCCGTGTCCGGGGTGCGGGAGAAAGTTTCGAGGCGCCATCGGGAGCGTGTGCCACTACGAATGCGGCAAGTGTAGATCCAATCCGTGCGCGTCGTCGGCGCGTCGAACGGCGTACGAGGTGGCCAGGCGAGCGGGTGCGGATTTCTTAGTCAAGCGCATCGCCTATGGGGAGTATGCAACCGATAGCGACGAGTCGGATGGCTACGAGTCGGATGGCTATAACTATCGTTGCAACGCGTGCGGCAAGGAATTCAAGCTGCTGAACGCGTTGATGCAACATCAAAAGAACCGCTCGCAGTGCCAGCATCTCGTGAGCCAGAGTTCGCGGTATATGCTCAGCGCGTAAACGACACACCGATCGGGGCGTGTACAATGTAATAAAAACAAAAGCTTGCTTGGGTTGTTTGGTTTTTTTTTTGCGTAATCATCGTCGCGACGACGTTACAACACCTACTTCAACGCGTCCTTCACTTGTTCGGCGAATGACATCGGCGCCCACGTTTGACAAATATCGCAAACTAACGCTGAGGAATCCATGCTAATATCCGGCGGCGCCGCGACGCCGCGCGTCGATGACGCCTCGACGCACGACGCCGGATGAATCTTCGCCGCGTACGCACGCTCGAGCGCGTCGTCACCCTTGGCTAAATATTTCGCGCACGCCTTGGCCATGTCCACGCGGTTCACGCGGTCTGGTCCACCCATGTTATACACGCTCCTCGGTGGCTTGACTCGAGGCGCGGCAAATTTCGACCCAAAGTCGCGCACGACGACGCGGCTAATATCCACCGCCGCGATTGGACATCGAAATTCGTCGTAATAAAACGACGTGGGTTCATCGCGTTCGGTGAGCGCCGACGCGACAAATTCTAAAAACAACGTGCGGTCGACGTCGTGAAGCGGCGGACGCGGACCGGTGATGATGCTCGATCGTAATATCACGTACGCGCCGTCGTCGTAATCCTCCGCGAGCGCGTCTTCGCACGCCACCTTGGATCTTCCGTACGCGTTCACCGGCGCGCGCTTTACGCCTTCGTCGCTCATCGCCCGCGCGCCGTCGTACACGTGATCGGTGGATAATTGCACCCAAAACGGCACATCGCATCCTCGCATCCTCGCCACCTCCCGCGTCGCGCGCCACGCCTCGCGCGGCGCGTTCACCGCCAGCGCCACATCCGGCGCTCGCTCGCACGCCCCCGGACTCGACGCGGCTGCGCAATTCACCACCATCTCTATCCGCACCCCGCGTCGCATCGCATCGTCGTACACGCGCGTCATCGCCTCCATGCAGCTCGTGTACGATGTCACATCCATGCCTCCCACGCGTACCATCCTCCTCGTCGGTGATGTCGTCGTCGGGTCATCATCATCACGAGCATCATCATCATCATCACGCGCACGTCGTCGTCGTCCCATGGCGTACACGCGCGCGTACGCCCCTTCGCCTTCGCGCGCGATGAATTGTCCCAAGTACCCATCGCATCCAATCACGCACATCCCCGACGTCATCATCACCATCGTCACGCGCGCGCGTCGTCGTCCGCCGTCGTGTCGTCCACGCGTCGTCGTGTCGTCGTCGGTCGTGGCGCGGCGACGGACGCGATGGCGTGTACCGGGGTACACCCACGACGACATCACCGACGACGAGGCCGAGGAGGCGGGTGCATGTACCCCTAGGGGTACACACACACACACACACACCGGATGGACGCGGATCGCCCCGCGTCGTCACCGAGGTCGTCGTCGTCAGTCATTCGCGCGGCGCGTGCCGTCGCGGCGCTCGCCATGCACCCGGTGACGGCACCGCCCGCGAGTTTACTCCAACGCATCACGGGAATATCATCCAACACCGCGTACGCGTACGGTGGTGGTGACGGCGGCGGCGGCGGGGACGGCGGCGGGGAAGCGACGACGACGACGACATCACCGACGACGACGCAGATGGTGAAGATGATGGCTGGGGAATTAGTAGGCGTATTCGGTGGACACGGTGCGGGGTCGACGGTTGGGGCGACGACGACGACGGTTGGGGCGACGACGACGGCGACGATGCGACGCGGAGGAGGCGTGCGCGCGCATTCGCATAATTATTCGGGTCCGATTGGGCGTTCGACCAAGGCGTTTTTGGTCGCGGGGACGATTACGTTGTTAGCGCTCATCACTACGGCGGCGACGAGTGGGAAGATTGAGGAACTTCGAGCAGGGTTTGTGGATTCTTTAGCGGCGACGGATTTTGCATCGTCACAACGCGTGGTGCTCGATGGGAGCGCGCCGAGGAAGGATTGCGGGGTGACGCAAGAGGCGTGGACCAAAGCGGCGGGTTTGGAGCGTCGGGATCCGTGTCGTGACACGAGCGTGCGTGAGTTTGACGCGTCGAGTGCGGTGGCGAACGTGGTGAAGTATCACGGTGGTGATGCGCCTTGGGCACTCGTCACTGGCGGTGCTGGGTTTATCGGTTCCACCGTCGTCGCGCAGTTGCTCAAACTCGGGTTTCGCGTGCGCGTGTTGGATGATTTGTCCACTGGCGCCAAGGCGCGATTGAATTTCGCAAAGGATGCGCAAAAGGATGGTACATTTCAACTCATCGAGGGCGACGTGAAGACGTACGAGGATGTGCGCCGGGCAATGTCGGATGATGTGACTTTCGTGTTTCATTTGGCAGCCATGTCGAAAGTGCGACCGACGCTCGACGTCACCAAGGAGGACATGGTTGGATTTTGCGTGACGACGAACGTGCTTGGAACAGAGCACGTGTTGCGTGCGGTACGCGCGCGAGACGCTGCTCTCGCACAAAAGGCGAAAGACGATGGTAGTGAACCGCGAAAAGTTCGCGTCGTGTACGCGGGTTCGTCGACGTATTACGGAAATCAACCGACGCCGTTTGACGAAGAACGCACGCATTTGCGCACGACGACGACGCCGTACGCGACAACCAAGGCGCAAGGAGAAGATTTGATGCGCCTATATTACACCATGTACGACGTCCAGGCGGTCGTGGCGCGATTATTTATGGTGTACGGCCCAGGCGAACCGACGGAGGGCGAACACTCGGCGGTGACGGGTCGATTTTTTGACGCCGCGTCCAGAGGCCGCGCGTTAGAAATCGAAGGCGATGGTGCACAGTTTAGAGATTTTATTCACGTCGAAGACGCCGCGCGTGGGTTGATTTTAGCCTCGCTCGCACCTGAGGCTCCGGGACGTACGGTGAACATAGGTACGGGCGTGAGCGTCACCGTTCGCGAGTTGGCGGATATGATTTCAGACAAACAGACGTTTGTCGACGCGCGCGAAAACGATCTCAAGGGCACGCTCGCATCGACGTGTTTGGCAAAGCGTATGTTAGGTTTCGCAGCCACGCATGATTTAGAATCGTACGTGCGCGAACAAAAACGTTCAAAAATGTAAATGGGTCGTCGCGCGGCGCGCGTGACGCATGTCCTAGGGTATATAGAAAGAAGGTTGTACACAACACAAGACGAAAGACGACTACACAAAACTAACTACTACGCGTGCACAAGAAAGAACAAACATGCAGAGCACGACGCACACACGCCGTATCACTTTTTCGCGGTGTGCGATGAGCGCTGCTCGGCGCCGAGCTCGATGGAACGATTCGTCGACGCGCACACGGCGTCGATGAACGCCGCGCGCACGCCGCCGCGCTCCAACGCGGCTACGGCGCGAATGGTGGTCCCATTCGGCGAGCACACCTTGTCTTTCAACGCCCCCGGATGCTCGCCAGTTTCCAGCACCATCTTTGCCGCACCCATGACGGTTTGCGCCGCCAAGCGCATGGCAACATCACGGTTTAATCCATTCAACACGCCGCCATCCGCCATGGCTTCGATGACTTGGAACACGTACGCCGGTCCGCTTCCGCTCACCCCAACCACGGCATCGATGAGTTTTTCCGGTACCACCTCCACGATTCCACACGACTCCATGAGCGCACACACTAACGCCATATCGCTCTCGGTGGCTTTATCCCCAGCCGCCACGCCACTCGCCGCTTCGTTCACCGCGCACGGCGTATTCGGCATGACGCGCACCACCCGAGCGGCGTGGTGACTTCCCAACCATCGTTCAATAGACGCCGCCGACACCCCAGCGGCGACGGACACCACCAAGTGCCGGTCGACATCAATCACCTTTTTCAACTCTTGACACGAATGCTCAATCATATGCGGCTTGACGGCGAGAATGATGACGTCGCACGCCTCGGCGACGTCCCGCGCCTCACCCACAACGCGCGCGCCCAACGACTGCTCCCACACCTCTGTGCGCGGAGAAGCGCGACCGCGAGGCCCGACGTAGGCGTACACGCGCGACGCATCAAGCACTCCGCGCGTTGGTGACGTGAACCCGCGCGCGATGGCTTCCGCCATGGCGCCCGCGCCGATAAAGCCAACCTTGACATCCTTCAACGCCTCTGGTGTCGTCGAGGAGGCGCGCGCGTCGACGCCCGAGCGACGACGACGGCATCGATGATGGTGCGTGGCGACACGACGACGACGCACGTGGTCGATGTCGCGCGCAGACTTCTGTGCGACGACGGCGTGTCTCGCACGCGCGAGGGCTGTGCTCATCTTTTGGTTAATTGTATCGAGAGAGTCGCATTGTGAGGTACTACATGTACGAGAGCTACTACTATACATACATTACGACGCCACCGTCGCCGCACGCACGGCGCGTTCGCGTTGTCGAATCAAGCGCGCGGTGTGCTCAGCCATGACACGCGATGCGGCATCGCTCGTGACGAAATCGTGCGAGATGCGCGTCGATGACGCGTCGTCGTCGAGGACGTGGATGTCGACGTCGAGCGTCGTCAACCGTTTCAACGCGTCGCTTTGATGCAACGGCGCCCAGTGATCGTCGGACGCGTACACGAACGCGCAACGACCCGACGCGTGAGCTATGAGTGGGCATTCGTCTACAGCCGTGCGCAACGCGACGAATTCCGTGCGTCCCATGAATGCCATGTTGACGAGTCCGCGCCAGCCGAGCCACGCGCGCGCGACGTCGCGCGCGGCGACATCCATGACGGATGTGATGGGTGAAAGCAACGCCGCACGCACACGAGGGGCGACGACGCGCAACACATCCATCAATTTCCCCACCGCGTGCACCAAAGGCGCCAGACGTGTGATGAAATTCAACGCCGATTGCGTCGGACTCTTCGCGTTGACGCTCAAAAACGGCATCAAGCCGACGACGACGTCCACGGCATCCGTGCCCAAATGTCGCATCGCATCGAGCGCCAAGTGCGCGCCGATGGAATGCCCGACAATCACCGCGGGCGGCGGAGGCGCAGAAGTCTTCAGCGCGTCACCACCGCGACGACGTCGCGCAATGTACGCTCGCACGTGCGCCTTTTGTTCCTCCAGCGTAAACCACGCGCGACATCCGTACTCGCCTCGCGTGTGCCCCACGTACCCAATCACCTCAATCGTGCGCGCGCCATCAAACGCACCCCACAACTCTCGCGCATACGTCTCATAAAACCCCGGCACGCCCGGATTCCCCGGTATCACGTACACCGTCGGCGCCTCAATCTCCGAGCCGTCGACCCGCGCGACGCATCGCGCGCGCTCAAACGCCGCCCCGTCGTCATCCACCGCCGAATACTCGCGCATCGCATCTCGCGCGAACCCAAACCTCACAAACCCAAACGACGACGACATTGCCGACGACGTCGCCGTTGACGACGCGCGCGCATCCCGCGTGCGCTCCACGACGCGCTCCACCGCGACATCATCATCATCATCATCGTGTTTTACGCCATCATCCATCGCCGCCATCGCCGCCGTCGTCGCCGTCGTCGTCACACCGCGACGAACGCGCGCGTGGTGGTGGTGGTGGTGATATCGACCTCGACCACCACCCATCGTCGTCCTCGTCGTCGTCATCCTCGTCGCACGCATGGCGTCGAGCGTGTACGGTACGGTACGGTACGGTA
>Ga0181553_10003198_pt1 | contig 14244 bp, 13 predicted proteins | sample 011ome_17_FD_133753 | JGI IMG/M metagenome (GOLD analysis project Ga0181553, IMG submission 133753) | Coastal salt marsh microbial communities from the Groves Creek Marsh, Skidaway Island, Georgia - 011502XT metaG (megahit assembly) | ecosystem: Environmental > Aquatic > Marine > Intertidal...
GCTCGTCCACGATATCGTCAATCAGCCAGCCATCGTCATTCACCAGCAGCAGTTCCAGTTCCTGCGTATCGGCCCCGTTCAGCGTGACGCGAACCCGCAATCGCGCCGCCGATTCGCTGCGCTGCTCGACGATGATCGTGGGCAGCAGGCGCATGTGGCGCGGATTGCTGCACTGGCACAGCCAGTCATAGCGGATGCTCCGCGTGCCGGCCTGTGCGTCCAGCGACGCCAGCCGGTCATGCAGGGCGGCAAGGCGGCCGGTCATGTGAAACCACCACAGCGGCGGCTGCTCGACGCCGGGCGCGCGCAGGGCACCGCTGAGGTCGGTATAGAGCGACCCGGCGAACAGGCTGGGCGTTGCCATGGAATATTCGGGCAGCGGCAGCGGCTCGCCCGCACGGGCAGGTGCCACGCAGAGCGCCAGAAGCGCGCAAGCTGCCAGATGCCTTGATATCGTTATGTGATCCGCCGTGATCCGTCCTCGGTTGCCGCTGGCATCCTAACCCGAATCGTCCCGGTGTTGCGGCCAAATTTCACGCCTTCCCGGAACAGGACAATCTACCAGGCACGCGCCCCGCGCGGCAGCGCGCGCAATCGGGTGGCGCGGGGGCGAGCAAGCGGGCGCCGTCGCAGCCACAGGATCGACCAGTCGCCGTTTACCGCCCGCGCGGCCAGCCGGAACCCGGCGCGGGCATAGGCGCGGCGCACCGCCTGCTCCTGCGTTTCCAGCAGCCCTGCCAGCAGCAGATTGCCGCCGGGCAACACTGATCGGGCGAAATCGGGGGCCAGTTCAACCAGCGGCCCGGCCAGGATGTTGGCGATCAGCAAATCATAGGGCGCGCGCGATTGCAGCAGCGGATCGGCCATGCCGTCCGCCACCACCATGGTCAGCGCACCTGGCCCGCCGCCAATCGCGATGGCGTTAGCGGCGGCATTGCCTTCCACCACCGCGATGCAGACCGGATCGATATCGCTGGCAGTGGCCAGTGCGCGCGGCCACAGGCGCATCGCGGCAAAGGCGAGCAGCCCGGTGCCGGTGCCGATGTCCGCAATGTTGCGCGCGATGACGCCCGCGTGCTTCATCCGGTCCAGCATGGTGAGACAGCCGGACGTGGTTTCATGCTGGCCGGTGCCAAAGGCCTGGCTGGCGGGAATCAGGAAATTGACGATGCCGTCCCCGTCCTGCGGCGGGTGATCGGGCGTATGCACATGGAAACGGCCGGCGCGGATCGGCTCCAGCCCCTGCTGGCTCAGCGTGACCCAGTCCTGATCCGGCAGTCTTTCGATTTCCAGCGCGGGTGCGCCCTGCGCGAACAGCACGCTGACCATCGCCAGTTCCGCTGCGCCCGGCATGCGGGCCAGCCAGGCTTCCAGAACCCAGTCTTCGGGCCGGTCTTCGGCCAGTTCGCGGCCGGAAAGGACCACGTCCGGATCCCATTCCAGTGCATCTTCATGGGCAAGCAACGCGGCCTGAATGACCTCGCGCGGGCCATGAGCGGTGATTTTCCAGTAATCGGACATAATCTGCCGACCCTAGCGGGGATCGGGCCGATAGGGAAACATTGTGCCATCCGCTTGCCTTGAGCCGCCGTTTCGGTATGGGGAAGCACAACGCTGCGCCTGCGAAAGGCGCGTAGGTCAATTTCTATCGGGGGCTTTCATGGCAAACCGACCGCTGTCACCGCATTTGCAGATCTGGCGCTGGGGCCCGGCGATGTTCGTGTCGATTCTCCACCGCATCACCGGCAATGGACTTGCTCTCGTCGGCCTGTTCGTCCTGCTGTGGTGGCTGGGGGCGCTGGCCAGCGGGCCGGAATATTACGCGACGTTCCAGGGGCTGATGAACTCGCCGCTCGGCTATGTCGTGCTGGTCGGGCTGAGCTGGGCCTTTTTCACGCATCTGATGTCGGGCCTCCGGCACTTCGTGCTCGACATTGGTGCGGGCTACGAACTTGATCGTAACCGGCTCTGGTCGATTCTCTCGCCGGTTCTCGCCATTCTTCTCACCGCTGCCTTCTGGGCGGCCATCAAGCTGCTCTGAAGGGTTTCCCATGGGTAATGGAACGTCAATCGGGCGCGTTCGCGGACTCGGTTCCGCGCACAGCGGGGCACATCACTGGCTGCTGCAACGCTTCACCGCCGTCGGTAATCTGCTGCTGTCGATGTGGCTGGTGGTCTCGCTGATCCTGCTGCCTGACCTTGGTTATGAAACCGTCTCGCAATGGATCGCGAAGCCGCTGCCCGCCACCGCCATGGCGCTGCTGATCGTCAGCACCTTCTGGCATGCGCGCCTCGGCCTGCAGGTGGTGATCGAGGATTACGTCCATGATGCCGGCAACAAGTTCGCCGCGATCGTCGCGCTCAACCTTGTCGCTTTCGCCGGGGCCGCTTTCGGCCTCTTCTGCGTCGCCCGCCTCGCTCTCGGAGCCAATTGATGCCAAATTCCTCGTCTGCGGCACCTGCCTACAAGATCATCGACCACACCTATGACACGGTCGTCGTCGGCGCTGGCGGTTCGGGCCTGCGCGCCACCATGGGCAGCGCCGAAGCGAGCCTGAAAACCGCCTGCATCACCAAGGTCTTTCCGACCCGCAGCCACACCGTGGCGGCGCAGGGCGGCATTGCCGCATCGCTGTGCAACAACACGCCCGATCACTGGACCTGGCACATGTACGACACCGTCAAGGGGTCGGACTGGCTGGGCGATCAGGACGCCATCGAATATATGGTGCGCGAAGCGCCGCAGGCGGTTTACGAGCTGGAACATGCGGGCGTGCCGTTTTCTCGCAACGTCGATGGCACGATTTACCAGCGCCCCTTCGGTGGCCACATGCAGAACATGGGCGAAGGCCCGCCGGTGCAGCGCACCTGCGCCGCGGCGGACCGTACCGGCCACGCCATGCTGCACGCGCTGTACCAGCAATCGCTGAAGTATGACGCGGACTTCTTCATCGAATATTTCGCGATCGACCTGATCATGGAAAACGGCAAATGCCGGGGCGTGATCGCGATCTGCCTGGATGACGGTTCGATTCACCGCTTCAAGGCGCACGCCGTGGTGCTGGCGACGGGCGGCTATGGCCGTTGCTACTATACCGCAACCAGCGCTCACACCTGCACCGGCGACGGTGGCGGGATGGTGCTGCGCGCGGGCCTGCCGTTGCAGGACATGGAATTCGTGCAGTTCCACCCGACCGGGATATACGGTGCGGGCGTTCTGATCACCGAAGGTGCGCGGGGTGAAGGCGGGTACCTCACCAATTCCGAAGGCGAACGTTTCATGGAACGCTACGCCCCTTCGGCCAAGGATCTGGCCAGCCGCGATGTCGTGTCGCGCTCCATGGCCATGGAAATCCGCGAAGGGCGCGGCGTTGGCCCGCACAAGGATCACATTTACCTGCACCTCGATCACATCGATCCCAAGGTGCTGGCGGAACGCCTGCCGGGCATTACCGAATCGGGCAAGATCTTCGCCGGTGTTGACCTGACGCGCCAACCGCTGCCGGTGGTGCCCACGGTGCATTACAACATGGGCGGCATCCCCACCAATTATCACGGCGAAGTGATGACCATCGGCGCGGACGGGAACCCGGAAACGGTCGTCCCCGGCCTGTTCGCCGTGGGCGAAGCGGCCTGCGTTTCAGTCCACGGTGCGAACCGACTCGGCTCCAATTCACTGATCGACCTTGTCGTGTTCGGCCGCGCGGCGGGCCACCGCCTCAAGGAACTGGTGAAGCCTGACAGCGCGCATGATGAACTGCCCAAGGACAGCGCCGACCTGGCCCTGACCCGGCTCGATCATTTCCGCCATGCCAAGGGCGGTTCGCCCACCGCCGAAGTGCGCCTTGAAATGCAGCGCACGATGAGCCTGCACGCCGCCGTGTTCCGCACGGACGAACTGATGGCCGAAGGCAAGGACAAGCTCGCCAAGACTTATGAGCGGATGCAGGACGTGCATGTCACGGACAAGTCGCTGATCTGGAACTCCGACCTGATCGAAACGCTGGAGCTGGACAATCTGATCAGCCAGGCCAGCGTGACGTTGCACGGGGCGCATAACCGCAAGGAAAGCCGCGGCGCGCATGCGCATGAGGATTTCCCCGACCGCAATGATGCCGACTGGATGAAGCACACCGCTGCCTGGTTCGATGGCTGGGGCGGCAAGGGCGGCGCGGTGAAAATCGATTACCGCCCGGTGCACGAATTCACGCTGACGGATGATGTGGAATACATCAAGCCGAAGAAGCGGGTTTATTGATCCACCCAGCGCATTTCGCAATTCAGCAGAGCCGGGGCAGAAATGCTCCGGCCTTTTGCTTTGGCAGGGCTCAGGCCCTGGCGGGTTTTGCCTGCACGGCGCCGATATGCGCCATGCCGCGCGCGCTGGCCAGTTCCTCCTGCCGGGCACGTTCGCGATAGGAGGCGCGTTGCGCCTCGCTCCGTTCCGCATGGCAGGCAGGGCAGCTTACCCCGGCTTCGAACAGGGGCGAGGCGCGGTCATCCGCATCGACCGGGCGGCGGCAGGCGTGGCACAGCGCATAGCTGCCTTCGACCAGCCCATGGCCGACTGTCACGCGCTGGTCGAACACGAAGCATTCGCCGCGCCACAGGCTGTCTGCCTCGGGCACGGTTTCCAGATATTTGAGGATGCCGCCCTTGAGGTGGAACACCTCCTCTACCCCTTCCTGCTTCAGGAAAGCGGTCGATTTTTCGCAGCGGATCCCCCCGGTGCAGAACATCGCCACCCGGGGGGAACCCCCCGCCGCCAGCAGCCGGTCGCGCTCGCGCCGGAACCATTCGGGAAACTCACGGAAACTGGCCGTTTTCGGATCAATCGCGCCCTCGAAAGTGCCAACGGCGACCTCGTAATCATTGCGCGTGTCAATCACGATCGTGTCCGGCGCGGAAATCAGCGCGTTCCAGTCCTGCGGTTCGACATAGGTGCCAACACTCTGCCGGGGGTCAATGTCGGGCTGGCCCATGGTCACGATCTCGCGCTTGAGGCGCAGCTTCATGCGGTGAAACGGCATGGCCGAGGCGCCCGACAGCTTGACGTCCACCTGCGCGCAATCGGGCAGGGCGCGGATATGGGCCAGCACTGCGTCAATCCCCTGCGGACTGCCCGCAATCGTGCCATTGATCCCTTCGGGGGCCAGCAGCAGCGTGCCGCGAATGCCGTGCTGGCGGCACAGCCGCTCCAGCGGTGCGCGCAGGCTGGCGCAATCTTCAAACCGGGCGAAGTGATAGAGTGCTGCAACGCGCACCGGCAGGACGGAATCAGGGCAGGGAGTTTGCATGGGCGCGCTCATAGCGCCGCGCGGCGGCTGCGTCATCAACGGGCGGAAACGCGGGATGATGTATGGTGCCGGCTACAGGCACACAGACATTGTTTTGGTGTGTCTATTCCTGTCCTCGTTATCCAAATAACCCACAGAAATATCTGCGCGTTGTGTCTTTATCTGTCTTGTGATGTCTCGCCCTATCCATTAACGAAGGGTGGACAGAAAGGTGGATTGGATGAGGGCGCTCAATAGGCTGTCAGCTGCATTTGTCAGGAACGCCCCTGCGGGCAAACACTGTGACGGCAGGGGGCTTTGGCTCATCAAACGCAAGGATGGGGGCGCACAGTGGATGCTGCGCGTTACAGTTCATGGCAGGCGGCGTGAGATGGGGCTTGGAGGTTTGCAGGATGTTTCGCTTGCAGCGGCACGGGATGCGGCGGAACGCTGGCGAGCGGTATCAGCTTCCGGTCGCGACCCAATAAAGGAACGGGAGCGCGAAGCCCGCGAACTTGCGCGAGCCGACAACACGCTTCGCATCGTGGCTTTGGAAGCCTTCGAAGCGCGAAAGGCTGAGTTGAAGGGTGATGGCAAGGCTGGCCGCTGGTTTAGTCCCCTAGAACTCCATGTATTGCCGAAGCTGGGTAAGGTGCCGGTGCAGGACATTGACCAGCGGGATATAAGGGGCGTCCTAGCGCCTATTTGGCATACGAAAGCCGATACTGCGCGAAAGGCGATGAACCGGCTGAACCTCGTGTTGCAGCACGCTGCTGCATTGGGGCTAGATGTTGATCTTCAGTCGACTGCAAAGGCAAAGGCCCTGCTGGGCAAGACAAGGCATCAGCCAAGCCATATCCCGTCTTTGCCGTGGGCAGAAACGCCTGCCTTCTATGCCAGCCTTGCCGAGCCGTCGCCTTCTCACCTTGCACTGCGACTTGTCATTCTGACTGGCAGCCGGTCCCTTCCGGTGCGGAAGCTGCGCTTGGCTGAGATTGATGGCGATGTGTGGACCATACCAGCCGAGAAGATGAAGGGTCGTAAAGGCGCCACCAGCGATTTCCGCGTGCCCCTCTCTGAGGAAGCACTTCAGGTCATTGAGTTGGCCAAGCCCTTCGCAAGGGATGGGTTCCTATTTCCCAACAGTCGCAAAGGCACAATGAGCGACATGACACTTTCGCGCCTGATGGAGAGGAGGGGAATGGAAGCGCGCCCGCATGGGTTCCGTTCCACACTGCGCACGTGGCTGGCAGAAACGACCGACGCCCCACATGAGGTTGCTGAAGCGATGCTGGGTCACGCGACTGATAGCGGCGTTGTCAGGGCCTACCGGCGCACTGATTTTCTTGAGCAGAGGCGGAAGCTGGCCGAACGCTGGGCGGATTTTGTCACTGGCGGCAGCGGACAGGTCGTGCGGCTGGCAGGCGCCAGCAATGGCTAGCCGTGAAAAAATTGAGGCAGAGATTGCCCTCTCAGCTGGTCTTCTTCTCAGGCTGAAGACCCGTGAGCCTCTCTATGCTGGATGGCTGCAATTGTTTCAGCGCGGCATTCTACCGATCATCCCGCCCCGTTCGAAACGCAAAACGCCGGTCCATCCTGACTATCGGCGTTACAAGGATCGAAACCGTGTCGAGCGCATGTTCGGCAAGCTCAAACAGCAACGCCGCATCGCCACCCGCTACGACAAGACTGTTCTGTCATTCGAAAGCTTCCTCAACCTCGCCGCCGCAAGACTTTGGCTGAAGTCTTTTGCCAACGCGGCCTAATCGACCGGGCCTGTGGCGATGCTGACAGCCCAGAACCTTCATTGCTGCGGGGTAGGACCGAAGTCCATCGGTGACGATGGCTTCCGGAACGAAGCCCTGGTTCTTTAGAAGTTTCCGCAGCAATTTCAGCGCGGCGGCCTTGTTGCGGCGCTTCTGAACGAGAATGTCGAGAGCCTCGCCTTCCCTGTCGACAGCGCGCCACATGAACATCCGCTTGCCACCAATCCGGACGATCATCTCGTCCAGATGCCAAACGCAATCTGCACGATGGCGTCTCTTGCGGATGCTGGCAGCAATAGCCGGACCGAACTTGTTGGCCCAGCAGCGGACTGTCTCGTAGGTGACGTCGATCCCGCGTTCAGCGAGCAAATCCTCGACGTCTCGCAGGCTTAGGGTGAAACGATAATAGAGCCAAACGCCGAGCCGGATGATGTCCGGCGGGAAACGATGGCGCTTGAAGGAAATGGGTTTCATGCATCTCTCACTAAGCGGCGAGACGCCGCAAGTGGAGAGCATTTAGCGTTAGACTGACAGCACCTACGGGGCCAACACTAATCGATAGGCCTGATCATCGTCATCATAAAAATCGGTTTGTTCGATCCACGTTTTTCGTATTAATGATATCATGTCAGGCCCGAGACAAATCATGGCTTCGACGCGTCAACGATCATCAAGAGAGGATTTATCCGTGAAATCGCGAACTAAGGGGCTTCTGCTCATATCCTCAAGTCTTCTCCTTGCCGCGCCCGCCTTGTCTACCCCACCGGGCTTCAACGAGCCGGGCATGGGCCGTGCGGCCATGCCGCAGACCGAGGCCGCCCCGCGCAATGTGCAGGGCTGGTGGCCGAACGTGGTCGACCTCACCCGTCTGCGCCAGAACGAATACAACCCAGATCCCAACGGCGCAGATTTCGACTACGCCAAGGAATTCGCAAAGCTCGACCTCAAGGCAGTGAAGGCCGATATCAACGCCGCGCTGACAGATTCTCAGGATTGGTGGCCGGCGGACTACGGCAATTATGCCGGGCTGTTCATCCGCCTCGCCTGGCACTCGGCCGGCACTTACCGCTCGGGCGACGGGCGCGGCGGTTCGGACGGCGGGCAGATTCGTTTCGAGCCGCTGAACTCGTGGCCCGACAACGGCAATCTCGACAAGGCCCGCCGCGTGTTATGGCCGGTCAAGCAGAAGTATGGCGCGGCGCTTTCGTGGGCTGACCTCATCATTCTGTCGGGTAATGTCGCGCTCGAAAATACCGGCTTCAAGACCTACGGCTTTGCCGGTGGTCGCGCCGATGCGTGGGAGCCGGAGCTGGTCTATTGGGGTCCGGAAACCAAGTTCCTGACCTCGGAGCGGAATGCGGAGGGCGAAAACCTCGACAACCCGCTCGGCGCGACCGAGATGGGCCTTATCTACGTCAATCCCGAAGGGCCGGCAGGCAACCCCGACATCCTCGCTTCGGCCAAGCAGATCCGCACCACCTTTGGCCGGATGGGCATGAATGACGAGGAAACCGTGGCGCTGATTGTCGGCGGGCACACCATTGGCAAGATGCACGGTGCGCGCAAGCCGGCCGACTGTGTAGGCAACGAACCGGCTGCCGAAGGCGTCGAGGCGCAAGGCTTTGGCTGGAAGAACAAGTGCGGCACCGGCGTTGGCGCGGATGCCACTACCAGCGGGCTGGAAGGCGCATGGACGGCCACTCCGGTCAACTGGAGCAGCAACTATCTCGACAACCTCTATGCCTTCGAATGGAAGCTGACCACCAGCCCGGCGGGCGCCAAGCAGTGGGAACCGGTCAACGCCGATCAGGTAAAGTTCGTCCCCGATGCCTTCGATCCGAACAAGACCCACGCGCCGGTGATGCTCACCACCGACCTCGCGCTGCGTTATGATCCGGCTTACGGCGAAATCACCAGCCGCTGGGTCAAGAACCCGAAACTGATGGACGAAGCCTTCGCCCGTGCATGGTTCAAGCTGACCCACCGCGACATGGGCCCCAGGGCGCGCTACGTCGGGGTGGAAGTCCCAGCGGAAGACCTATTGTGGCAGGATCCGCTGCCCAAAGCGGATTACGCCATGATCGAAGCGGGCGATGTCGTCGCGCTGAAGGACGCGATCCGCAAAACTGGCCTGACCCGTTCGGAACTGGTGCGCACGGCATGGGCATCGGCTGTCACCTTCCGCGATACCGACATGCGTGGCGGCGCCAATGGTGCGCGCATCCGGCTCGGGCCGCAAAAAGACTGGAGCGTGAACGATCCCGCCACCATCGCCAAGGTGGTGAAAGCGCTGGAAGGCGTGGCAACGGGCTTCAACGGCAAGTCGGGCGCGAAGAAGGTGTCGATAGCCGATCTCGTGGTCCTCGGCGGCATCGTGGCGGTCGAGGATGCGGCCAAGGCGGCGGGCCAAAACGTCACTGTCCCGTTCACCCCGGGCCGGGTCGATGCAGCCGACGCGCAGACCGATGCCAAGAGCTTCGAACAGCTGCGCCCGGTGGCTGATGCGTTCCGCAACTTCTACAGCGATCAGGCGCGCCTGACCCCAACGCAGATGATGGTCGATCAGGCCGACACGCTGACGCTCACCGTGCCGGAAATGACGGTGCTGATGGCAGGGATGCGGATGCTGGATGCCAATACCGGCGGGGCCAAGCATGGCGTGTTCACCGAAAAGCCTGGCACGCTCAGCAACGACTTCTTCGTCAACCTGCTCGACATGGGCAATCAATGGAAGCCGGCAGCGACCAAGGGGCTGTACGAAGGCCGCGACCGCAAGACCGGCGCGCTCAAGTGGACCGCGACCGAAGTCGATCTGGTGTTCGGGTCCAATTCCGAGCTCCGCGCCGTAGCGGAAACCTACGCCGTGAAGGGCGGCGAGGCGAAGTTCGTGCGCGACTTTGCCACCGCGTGGAACAAGGTGATGATGCTCGACCGCTTCGATCTGAAGTAAGGTGATCTTTTGCTGGAGCGTCAGGTAGTAACGCTTGGCGCTTCAGCTAACCTTCCTCCGCTGAAGTATTGCGAAGGCATTGTCAGGGCATTGTCAGGAGGATTGCACCGGGAGCCGCATAGGGTAGGGCGGGGCTATGCCCTGCGCAACCATGACGACTGGAAGGGCGCTAGTCCTTCTCGCGTAAGAGCTGAACTCAAGCGCGTTGATAGCGACGCTAAGCTCGAAGCTCTGTTCGAAACCCAAGAGAGCTCGGCGGACACGTCGGATTTGGACGCGTTACTCGCCTTTTTGGATTATCCGAAAGATAGTGGCGGTTGATTTGCACCCTCTGCACCGCCTGCACCCTCTGTTTTAAAAAGTTCAGCCAGAAATATTTTACCCCAGAGTTTTCCAAACAGGAGGTGCAGAGGGTGCAGAGGGTGCAAACGCCGCCTTGCTATTGGGTGTTTCGGCGCTGTGACGCATTAACATTCATACGCGCGTGGGCTGCATCGAAGTTATGTGCTGGCGTGGCGATGCTGCCCTCAGCACAAGGCCAGAAATTCGAGGGTGTTTGCATATCTGCGTCAGGGAAGGCGTGAAACAATCGCCCTAACTGCCAGTCCCTCTTTCGTGGCCAATTCTAAAATAGAAATTGGGCCATTCAGAAGAAGGCAGATCACGGACCTACCGTGCGGCAGCCCATGCCGAGTGGAACGCCGCGTCCTCCGCTGCAGCATGAAATTTCCGATCAGGGTAGCCTTGCGGCTTCAGGAAGTTTACGTGACAATCCCGATGTAACATCCATGCTGCGTCATGAAGCAAGGGAGGTAAATTTTGCCAGATCTGTTCAGTCCGCTGTCTCTCAAAGCGATTACGCTCCGCAATCGGATCGCGATGTCTCCTATGACAATGTACCGGTCGGTCGATGGGCTCGTCGGAGATTACCATGTGATGCTCGCGGGCGCTCGCGCCGCTGGCGGCTTCGGACTTGTTTTCCTTGAGCAACTTGCGATCACGCCCGACGGCCGGACCAGCACGTCCTGCGCCGGCATTTATGATGACAATCAGATCGAGGGCCTGCGCCGGGTGACGTCGCTGGTAAAGGAAATGGGAGCCGTCCCAGCAATCCAGTTGGGGCATACCGGGCGCAAGGGCAGTCTCGTCAAACCGTGGGATGGCGGCCAACAGTTGCCCGCCGATCACCCAGAAGGTTGGCAGGTGCGGGGCCCGTCGGCGATTGCTTATGGCGGAGATTACTCGCACCCTGTGCATGCGCTGACGCACGCTGAGATCAAGGATATCCATCAGGCCTATGCCGACGCTGCCCGCCGTGCCCATGAGGCAGGGTTCGAATGGCTCGAAATGCATTTTGCCCATGGCTATCTCGGCGCCAGCTTCTTTTCGCCGATCGCCAATAAGCGGAACGACGAATATGGCGGCGGACTGGAAAACCGGCTGCGCTTCCACTGCGAAGCTCTGGATGCGGTCAAGGCGGTTTGGCCAGATCATTTGCCGCTGACAGTCCGCCTTGGTTCGGATGACCTCAATGCCGACGGAGTTCAGTTCGAAGAGTCGATCTACGCCATCCGGCGAATGAAGGAGTGGGGGATTGACCTTGCCGACCTGAGCCTCGGGTTCAACACGGATGATATGGCAGAGATGCCGTTCGCCATTCTTGGATTTATGGCCGAGCGTAGCGCCCGCATGCGGCGGGAAGTCGACATTCCCATCGGCATCAGCTGGAATCTTGGGCTACCTTCCGAAGCCGACCGAGTGATCCGCGAGGAGATAGCAGACCTCGTACTGCTGGGCAGGCCAGCGCTGTCAAACCCGCACTGGCCGGTTTGGGCCGCCCGAGAACTGGGCCACCCTGATCCCTTTGAGCTTCTGCCTCAGGATTCCAGTTTCTGGCTCCGGAACTTCCGGGCGCACGATGCATGCATCGGCTGGCCGGGATTGTCTGGCCAATTGCTCCCTGGAAGCGGAGCGGGGGGCTTGTCAGATTAACCCCTGCTGGATGCACAGGCACCGACACATCGACCGAAGCCTGAACTGGTCGCGATGCTCGGCAATGAACGCGTATCTCACTTTGCATCTCGAGCGAAATACGCGGTGGCTTTTTAGGATGTCGCGCTCCTCAGTCACCCGGGCCAACTCGCGCTTCAACTGGCGGATCACGTCATCCTTGCTGACATCGCCCTAACTGCCAGTCTCTCCTTCGTGGCCATTCCTAAAATAGAAATTGGGCCACTCAGTGGGGGCCGGTCACAGCAGCGGACGGTTTCGTAAGTGACGTCGACGCCGCGTGCGGCGAGCAATTCCTCGACGTCGCGCAGGCTCAGGGTGAAGCGGAAATAGAGCCATACCGCCTGGCGGATGACATCCGGCGGGAACCGGTGTCGTTTGAACGAGATCGGGCGCATGCAGCCTCCTTATTGGAGACTTGTAGCACTTTGCCTGACAGCTCCGCGGAAATCACGATGCGCGGCGGCATCGTCGGATCGATCGTCTCGCTGCCGCTGGTCTGGCCGGTCGCGTCCTGACACGGATTCTTGCCAAAATCAGACCGCTGCTGTCTCCCATTTGACTTCGACGCCCTTGACGGTGCCGACGATGCCGCTGCGAAAGCGCAATTCAGCGCTGGCCGCCAGTTCGAACTCGGGGATCCGCGCGAGCCATTCCTCCAGCGTGATCCGGGTTTCGGCGCGCGCCAGATGCGCGCCCGGGCAGAAGTGCGGGCCCCTGCCGAACGCAGCATTGCGGGAGTTGCGCCGATCGATGTCGATAGTGAACGGACAGGCGTTTACCCGCTCGTCCATGCCGACCAGCACCGTGGGCAACATGATCACCTCACCTTCTTTCAGTTCGACCCCGTCGCAGACCAAATCGCGGTTGATCCAGCGTGCGACGTTAACCACCGCATGGCGCCGCGCAAATTCGTCGATCGCGGGGCCGATCGCCTTGGGGTCGCTGGCGAGGCGGCGGCGCAGTTGAGGATCGCCCGCCAGATCGAGCATTACGAAGCCGAGGAAATTGACCACCGTGTCGAGCCCGCCGAGCAGCGCCTGCAGGCTCAGGTTGTGCATTTCGGTTCGGGTCAGCGCGCGGCCATAGACGTTGCCGTTGATCATCGTGCTGATCAGGTCCTGACCATCACCGCCCAGGCGCGCGTCGATCACCGGCTCCATGTAGTCATGGAACCACTTGGCCGCGACTTCGAACGTGGTTTCGCCATCGGGATGGACGATCTGGCGGGCCCAGTACTTGAGTTCGTCGACATCGCTCAGCGGCAGATCGACGATCCCAAGGAACACCCGGATCGGCAGTTCCTCGGCATATTGCCGGGTGAAATCGCAGTGACCGTCGGCGCGGAAGCCCTCGATCAGGCGAACTGCGGTTTCGCGGATCAGCGGTTCGATCTGGCGGATCTTCTGCGGCCCCATCCCGGCATCCATCAGGCTGCGGAAATGCTTGTGATCCGGCGGATCGAGCGTGGAAGGCACCCTCCGGTCCTGCAGCCCGACCGATTTGGGCACGATCACCAGATGGTTGGAGAAATCCGCATGGTTGGGAAAGATATCCCAGATCAACTCGCCGCGCGTCGCGATCCAGTGGCCCTCGTTGCGCGGGGTCCAGACCAGATCGGGCATGCCGTCCGCCTGCAGCCGGGCGAAGAACTCGTGATAGCCGTCGGTAGACCAGTCCGCGTTATAGACGTCGAAGTCGACCACCCGCTCGGGCGGAACATGGGCCGGTCGTTCGGCCCAAGGCGCGGTTGCCATTATTCAGCTCCTGCGTTGGAAGGGTGTTCAACGTCGTGTGCTGCCACCGGCCAGACCAGCGGCAGAGCATTGACCGCGCCGACCAGCCCGCCACGATACGTCAGCGTTAGCGTTAGATTGACAGCACCAGTCGGAGCGATCGAGAGGATGACTGCTTCGCGCGCCATCAGCCGAAACGACGCAAGCTCATGTTGAGCGTCGAGGATTTGACCTCGATCACCGGCATACTGGCGATCTTCATGAGCTTGCGAGCCTGTTCGAGTTCGGGCGTGGAAAGCAGCGGATAGCTGGTCTTGACCGGGCCTGCGGCGCGCATCCTGTCAATATCCGCCTGCGGGAAGAAGAAGCGATAGATTAGTTCATCCTCATCCTCCGTGCCGTACTGCTTCTTGATGTCATCCAGCGTCGGTTCTTCTGGCGGATTGGCCAGCACCTCCTTGGCGCGCGGCGATGCCATGATCTTGTCCATGACCTCAGGATCCACC
>Ga0181553_10003199_pt1 | contig 14243 bp, 11 predicted proteins | sample 011ome_17_FD_133753 | JGI IMG/M metagenome (GOLD analysis project Ga0181553, IMG submission 133753) | Coastal salt marsh microbial communities from the Groves Creek Marsh, Skidaway Island, Georgia - 011502XT metaG (megahit assembly) | ecosystem: Environmental > Aquatic > Marine > Intertidal...
ACAGGTTTGGCTGCAGGAACTTATCCTATTACGATAACCGATGAAAATGGATGTGAGATTATTATTGATTTGATCATACCTGAACCAGACTTGCTCGAAATTACCGCGACTGATATTGTTAATGTTTCCTGCCTTGGTGGTTCAGATGGTTCAATCACTGTGATTGGAGCAGGAGGAGTAGTGGATTATGAATTTTCTATTGATGGCGGTCCTTTTGATCCTTCAGGAATATTTGATGGCCTTGGAGCGGGAACCTACACGATTGAGATTCTCGATTTTGTGGGTTGCTCAGAATCAACAACGATTGATATTACTGAGCCTCCGGCTTTGACATTAGATTTAGTTACTTCTACCGACGCGCTGTGTTTTGGTGGTGATGATGGTACACTTCAAGTAGTGGCCGCTGGTGGAACAGGCGCTTTTGAATATGCCATTGATGGCGGTCCATTCGGTGCCGCGGATACCTTTACAGGTTTAGAGGCTGGCACCTATACAGTAACAGTTCGAGATGATAATGATTGTGAGACTGATTTAGATGTTGTAATCGGTGAGTCAGACGCCATTGTGGTCGATGATGTTGTAGTTGCAGAAACTTGCCTAGGTGATTGCACTGGCTCAATTGCTTTAGACGCTTCAGAAGGTATTGCTCCGTATACATATAGTATTGACGGATGCGCCGCAACGAGTCCAACTGGTGATTTCACTGACCTTTGCGCCGGAGATTATGATATTTGTGTGGTCGATGCAAATGGATGCGAGGTTAATTACACTTTGACTGTTGATCCAGGCGAAACGCCTGCAGATGCTACGATTGCGCCATTTGGTCCTTTATGTATTAATGATGATCCCGTCATAATGACGGCGGCTTCGCCTGGCGGAACTTTTTCTGGACCTGGAGTTACCGGTTCAACTTTTGATCCTGGTGCGGTTGGTCCGGGTACCTATACCATTACGAATACTATAGTTGATGGATGTGGAGATGTTGCAACTTACGATATTACTGTAAATCCTTTGCCAGTAGTCTCTTTCACTTCAGATGAAAATACAGGATGTTCTCCGTTAGACGTGACTTTTTATAATACAGGAGACGCTGGAGCTTCTTGTACTTGGGATTTTGGAGATGGAAGCATTGCTGCTTCTTGTGGTGATGTAGGCCATTTGTACGATATTGCTGGTGAATATGATGTTTCGCTGACAGTCACAGACGCTAATGGTTGTACAAATTCTCAAACACTTTATGATTATATTTCTGTATTTGAAGTACCGAATGCTGCCTTTCGTTTTGGTCCGCAGCCTGCAACTACAATTGACACCGAAATCAACTTCACGGATATGTCGACTGGTGCAAGTGCTTGGGAGTGGACATTTGGTAATTTAGGCAATTCAAATTTTCAAGATCCTGTATACCTCTTTCCTGCTGAAGAAGGAGAATATGATGTACACTTAAAGGTTTCTAATGAATATGGTTGTGTGGATAGCACTTCGCAAAAAGTGATCATTTCAGAACAGTATTTGATCTATGTACCAAACACGATCACGCCTGATGGTGATGCGTTTAATGAAGTGTTTAAACCTTATTTTAATGGAATTGATATTTACAAATACACGCTTACGATTTACAATAGATGGGGGGAAATTATGTTTGTTTCTTATGATCCTTCCGTTGGTTGGAATGGAACTTATGGAGGTGAGATTGTTCCTGCTGGTGTTTATATTTGGCATATCGCGACCGACGAAATAACGTCTGATAAGAAAATCGATACCAAAGGCCACGTCACCGTGCTTTACTAGTAGGTTTTAGGATTATCTTCCTCATACTTTTCAAAGGCAAAAAAAATTAATTGTTTTTGCCAAACTATTGATGATACTTTTTTAGTGATTAATCGGGCAACGCGGCGTTTATTTTTACGTCTTAAAACCGAACGTGTAAAATTAATGCCCTACTTGCCATGAAAGCATCAACAAAATTACTCACCACAATATCAGCTTTAATGCTGTTGTTTAGAGCTCAATCACAAGTTCTTCCGAATGGTAGTTTTGAAGTTACAACAGCCCCTGTTGGATGTAATTATAACTTAAGTAACGCTGTATTTAACGGTTATTACACGGATATCGAGGCGTTTGGTGCAGGAAATGAAACTGATATCATCATGGACGGCTGTTATGTGACAGACATTCCAGATGGCGTCCGTTCGATTTCAATTGCCCATTTCCCACCAGATGAAGTATCCATTCCAATTGATGCTCCTTTGACAATAGGGGAAACGTATACGCTTTCTTTTTGGGCATTAGGTGAAACGACTTTCCGCCCGCTTGGTCCACTTGAAATTGGAGAATCAACATCGGCGACAGCTTTTGGAACAAATATTTATACAGTAACTCCTTCAGAAATGACATGGAGTAATTATACGTTTACGTTCGTTGCTTCTGTCGCTGCCACTCACATTACAGTAAGAAACTTCACCATGGGAGACACCTATTGGAACCACGTTGATCATTTTGAGTTTATCGTTCCAGATGATGTTTTAGAAATTGAATCAACAGATGCTTCATGTTTTGGTGTATGTGATGGTGAAGCTACAGTTGTAGTTGGCGATCTTCCACCTTATACCTTCTTATGGGATGACGGGAGTACAACAGGAACAGTGACTGATTTATGTGCAGGATCTTATAGTGTTGAGGTAACAAATGGAGCTGGAGATGTCGAGACGTTGGATGTAACCATTGAAGAGCCGGACGAATTGATTCCTTCAGTAACAGCAATTTCACATGTAACATGTAACGGCTTAATGGACGGTTCTTTTGAAGCTGAAGCGTTAGGCGGAACAGGTGATTATACGTTCACCATAGGAGATGGTTTTCCTGATCCAGTTCTTTTTGAAGATTTAGCCGCAGGCATTTACACATTAACAGTAGAAGATGAAAATGGCTGTACAACAGATTTACCGGTGGAAATTACAGAGCCATCAGTTTTAACATTGACTGAAATACCAGTCGTTGATGTCACTTGTAATGGAGGTGCAGATGGCTCAATTGAAGTGACTGCAGGTGGTGGAACTCCTGGTTATACTTATTCTTTAGATGGTGGCATTTTCGGCGCAGCAACTGTCTTTACTGATTTGGCTGCCGGAACATATACAATCACCGTGCAGGATGACAATACTTGCGAAACAGACTTAGATGTTATCGTAAATGAACCAGACGCAATTGACGTTATCGAAGTAGTTGTAGATGAATCATGCCTCGATGAATGTGATGGATCAATTGATCTTTCAGCATCAGGCGGAACCGGTACATTCTTATATAGTATTGATGATTGCGCTTCAACTCAACCGGATGGTTTGTTCACGGATCTATGTGCTTCAGATTATAATATTTGTATTACAGATGAGGCTGGCTGTACATACAATAGTACAATAACAGTTGAACCTGGTGAGTCTGAAGGAGATCCAACAATCACCGCTTTCGGACCATTGTGCGAGAATGACCCGGCAATTGTTCTTGATGCCGTAACAGTAGGCGTGTTCTCGGGACCAGGGGTTTCAGGAACTACATTTGATCCTGAAGCTGCAGGACCTGGTGTACATACAATTACCAATACCATTACGGATGGATGTGGAGCGGTTGCAACATTTGACGTGCAAGTGAACGCTATTCCAAATGTATCGTTCATTGGCGATCAACTGAGTGGATGTCAGCCATTAACTGTTAATTTCGATAATACAGGAGATGCTGGTGTAAGTTGTGAATGGTATTTTGGAGATGGATCAATCGCAACTGGATGCGGAGCCGCATCACATGTTTATGAATTTGCTGGAGACTATGACGTAACCCTGCAGTTGACAGACGCAAACGGGTGTTCTTCATCGGCTACCTATAATGATTATATCAATGTATATCCAATACCAAATGCAAACTTCAGTATGAATCCAAATCCAGTTACCACCAATAATCCCGTTGTTGAATTTGAGGATTTATCAGATGGAGCTGATAGCTGGTTATGGATTTTTGGTGAAGAAGGAACGGCTTTTGAATCAGATCCTACTTTCTCGTTTCCGCCGTTTGAAGGAACGCATGATGTGCAACTAATCATTACATCAGAACACGGTTGTAAAGACAGCATCACAAAAGTGCTCCGTGTGAATCAAGAACAATTAATCTTTGTGCCCAATACGATTACACCTGATGGAGATGCGTTTAATGAAGTGTTCAAACCATACATGACCGGAATCGATATCTATGATTATCATTTGACGATTTTCAATAGATGGGGTGAAATTATCTTCGAAAGCTATGACCTTTCGAAAGGTTGGAATGGGACATATGGTGGTGAAATCGTTCAGGATGATGTTTATATCTGGCAAATTACAACTGCTGATATTGCTACCGATAAAAAACTCGAATTTAACGGACATGTAATAGTTATTAAATAAAAATGGTTGATACTTTGAACGATCAACACGGTCCAATTGGATATTATAGTGTTAAATTAACCCGGAAATTCACTTCGAAGTGATAAAAAACAAACATGTTGAATAAATTAATCTTAATAGCGCTTTTTAGTTTTTCAGGATTTGCTTTGGCTCAAGATCCTAGTATTGACGCTGGACCCGATCAGTCAGTATGTCCACCTGAATGTGCTGATTTAACTGCAGTATATGCCGGTGGCGGTGGAAACACAAGTGACTATACCATTTCTGATATACCTTTCGCACCGGATGTGCTAGGAGGGACTGTAGTTGGACTAACAGATGATTCACAAACAGGATTATTACCAATTGGATTTGATTTCTGCTTTTATGGTAACACCTATGACCAATTTGTGATCTGCTCCAATAACTGGATCGGATTTTCTGCTGGAGAAACATCAACTTGGGTAACTGCTGCCATTCCCAGTGGGGCAGGCGATGCACCGAGAAATTGTATTATGGGACCTTGGCATGATATTAATCCTGGAATTGGAGGAACAATAACATACGAAGTATTAGGAGTTGCCCCATCGAGAAGATTAGTGGTGACGTATGACAATATCCCTATGTTTTCTTGTACGGATATGGAGTTTACGTGTCAGATCATTATTTATGAAACAACTAATATGATTGAAAATCATATTTCTTCTAAACCGATTTGTCCAACTTGGAATGATGGTAATGCCGTTCAAGGTTTGCATAATATCGACGGCACAGAAGCTGTTGTAAATCCAGGACGAAACAATACGCCTTGGGATGTTACCAATGAAGCTATTCGCTATACCCCTTTGGGAGAACCGGATGTTTTATGGTATGATGAAGGAGGTGCTTTTATTGGCGCTGGAACCGATATTGAAGTTTGTCCTATTGTACCAACGACGTATACGGTAGAATTGGTTTCTTGTGGAGTGGTTATAGCAACCGATGAGGTCTTTGTTGATGTGGTATGTTGTGAAGCTCCAGATGTAGAAAAAACAGATGTCTCATGTTTTGGTGCGTGTGACGGTACAGCAACGGCAACGCCATTTGGAGATCCTCCATTTACTTATTTGTGGGATGATCCTGCTGCCCAAACAACAGCTACTGCAATTGGTTTATGCGCAGGTACCTATACGGTAACCGTTTCTGATGCGGGTGATTGTGTTGAATCATCTACCATTACCATCGAAGAACCAGATGAATTAGTTATTGATGTTGATTTAACTCACATTTCTTGTTTTGGAGCGGCTGATGGCTCAATTGAAGTGACCGTTGCAGGCGGAACAACACCTTATAGTTATGATATTGGTGCCGGACCTTCTGGTTTTGGCTCTTTTACGGGACTTGATCCAGGAGATTATTCGGTAACGGTTATTGATGATAACGGATGTGCCGCAGCCGAGGATGTTACTATTCTGGAGGATCCGCTTCCGGTTGTTTCTTTTACGGCTGACGAAACAAGTGGTTGTGAACCACTAAATGTTTCCTTTACGAATACTGGTGAGGTTGGTATATCATGTGTATGGAACTTTGGTGATGGTGAAACAGCATTAACATGTGGTGATGTGTCTCATACTTATGAAAATCATGGCGTGTACAGTGTTTCGCTGACGGTAACGGATGCAGACGGTTGCGTAAATACGGCCTTATACAGTGATTATATTAATGTTTATGAACAGCCAATTGCATCTTTCTATTTCTCACCTACCACAATCACAACAATTGCTACAGATGTTAACTTTAGTGATTTGTCTACTGGTGCAGATATTTATACCTGGGATTTTGCTGGTGAGGGAATGTCTAATGTCGCAGAGCCTTCGTTTACCTTTCCCGAAAGAGAAGGAGATTACCCAGTTACGCTGATCGTTGAGACAAATGAAGGATGCGCTGATACCATCACTAAGATTGTTAGAATTGATCAACAGCAATTGATATTTGCCCCGAATGTTATTACGCCAGATGGTGACAGCTTTAACCAGGTTTTCTTACCTTATTTCACAGGAATCGATATCTACGATTTCCATATGGTTATTTATAACCGATGGGGAGAAGTTGTATTTGAATCGTTCGATTCAGGTAAAGGATGGAATGGGACCTATGGAGGTGATATTGTACCAGATGGTGTCTACCTTTGGCAAATCACAACAGCTGATATCGCTACAGATGAAAAGCGTGACTTTTATGGTCATGTCACAGTTATCAAATAAAACTACAGCTTAAAAAAGACTTCCGCTGGACATGCTGAATGCCACTATTGCCAATAAGAAGAAAACGACTCCGATTATTATCAAAGCTCCCGTGAATATCCAGTAACTCAATTGTTTTTTAAGGAGTGTGGTTAAGTCTTTTTCAGAACCTGAATTGCCAAAACTTTTCATCTCATTGGCAAGTTGCAGGAGCACAACATTAAGCGCAATATTCACGCCTGCACCAATAAAATTGGCGCCAACTCCAGCATCAGGATCTATAAAACTAACCAGAAAAGAGATAATTTGGAATATAATATTGGCGATGGCTACAAAGCGAGCCGAAGGCGCAATTCCTTTAAATTCTTTTTTTAAAGATTCGGAGATACTCCCCGTTTTTAGATGCTCGTCTAAGGTTTCAAAATCTTCCATCATCATTCGTTTATTACCTGATCGCAAAGGCAGCTAAAAACCCAATAAGCATGAGTATAAATACAAGGGCTGATAAAATAGCACTTGCAACAAAAAAGTTTTTGTATCCACTTAACCCCTTAGTTATGAGGTTGATGTCATTCTCAGCAACAGCCTCTTTAATACTATTGACGTACTTTGTAAGTTGTGTCGCGTAAAAGACAAGAATACCAATGACAACAAAACCTATTCCTAAAAACGTTTCCCCCATATATGGCGGTCTTCTACTTTCACTCATGATCATGATTAATGCCAATACAACAAGTCCGCAGATGACATAAAGCGCTACAACGAAAAAATTAATCCAACTAGCCGTTTTTCGCAGTGTTTCACGATTGGCAGATGACAACGTTTGTTTTTCTTCGACTTCCATTTGGGTTAAATTGATAGGTGGTGTTAAGGCATCTCGTATTCCGCTCCAGCCTTTATTTCACCCAATATCTTAGATTGCAAATTTTTAAAATCATACAATCCATCATCAAACATATGACTTGGGGTAATATTGCTCAATGCGGTGAACATGATTTCAGAACGATTTTTGTATTTCTCATCCCAAGTGGCCAACATTTTTTTAACCACTTGACGTTGCAGATTTTCCTGTGCACCACATAAATTGCATGGAATAATCGGGTAGTTGCGATAGCCGGCGTATTCTATAATTTGCTCTTCTTTTACAAATGCAAGAGGTCTTAGCACAACAAACCGCTCATCATTGGTAATGTATTTTGCGGGCATCGTTTCAATTTTGCCTGCAAAGAATAGATTAAGCATAAAAGTTTCTAAAATGTCATCTCGATGATGTCCAAGACAAATTTTATTACAACCTAATCGCTCAGCCGCTTCATATAACGTACCTCGACGTAATCGAGAACATAAACTACATGTCGTCTTACCCTCTGGCACTTTTTCTTTAACAATACTATACGTGTCGCGCTCGACAATTTCGAAATTAGCGCCGACTTCTGTTAAATAATTCGGTAAAACTTCTTCAGGGAATCCCGGTTGTTTTTGATCCAGATTAACTGCAATGATTTCAAAGTTAAATACGGATGCCTTTTGAATTTGCATCAGAATATCTAACATTGTATAACTATCCTTACCGCCTGAAAGGCAAACCATAAGACGATCACCATCCTTAATCATATCAAATTCGTTAATGGCGTTCCAAACCGTTTTCTTAATCTTCCGGTTAAGCTTTTCTTCTTTTGCTTTCAGCTCCGCTTCCTTTTCTCGACTCATGTTTCTGTCCTTTTTTGTATTCTGTCATACATCACAATACTTCCGCTTACTGCAACATTTAAAGATTGCTCTCCTGGCAATTGCAAAAGGTGATGACAACGTTCGGCTACCTTTTGAGGCAAACCGTTGTCTTCCGCACCTAATAAATAGGCCGCCCTTGACGGATGTGCAAATGTACGAATTGCGGTTGAATTATCTGATAATTCTAACCCTACGAGTTGTGTAGAGTAGGGTAATGAATCATAAAAATGGTCAAAATCACGGTAACGATAGAACGGAATTTTTGACCACGTTTTTTGAGTGTCCGACGTCTGTGGTTTGTATTTCCCGTCAATAATAAAGATAAAAGAAGCACCCAAAATATAGGCTGATCGCCATAAAGTACCAATATTATGCTCGGTTTTGGGCTGATAAACACCAATTCCGAAAAATTGCTCTTTAGTCAATTCCCACTGCTTTTTCATTATTTATTTTGATCGGTTTGTAATTCTTGACGCTTATAAGTATCAAAATAAATTCCCTTTAAACTCATTAGTTCTTCGTGGTTTCCATGTTCCACCAAACGACCATCGTCCATTACGATAATACGATCGGCATATTTTAAACTGGATATACGGTGGCTAATAATCAAGGTAGTTTTGGACCTTAATTCACTTTTGATAGATTGCAGGATCAGTTCTTCTGTCTCATTATCAACAGCTGATAAACAATCATCTAAAACCAAAATATCTGGTGTTTTAATCAGCGCACGCGCTATGGATAAACGCTGTTTTTGTCCTCCTGAGAGATTAATTCCTCGTTCACCTAATCGCGTTTCATACTGCTCAGGAAAATTCATGATACTATCGTGAATCCCGGCGTTTTTGGCTACTTCCTGAACGCGTTCAAATGAAACATCTTCCTTTGTTCCAAACAGAATATTATTCAAAATGCTGTCAGAGAACAAAAAATGCTCTTGCGGAACATAGCCCATATATGCTCTCCAAGCGTCCAAATTGAGTTCATCCAGTCGCTTATTATCAACTGTAATATTACCGTTACTTGGGTCTAATAATCGCATAATTAGATAGGCAAGCGTTGATTTACCAGAACCAGTCTTACCAATTATTCCAATCGTCTCCCCCTTTTTAATGTTGAAATCGATGTTTTTAAGCGCTGTCACGCCCGAGTTTTCATAGGTTAAGCTCACTTGGTTTAATCCAATATCCTGATCAAAATGAATTTCTTGTTCAGCGTCATGATTTGGATTAATATCAGGATCTACCTCTAAGAATTCATTGATTCTTTTTTGAGAGGCAGCCGCACGTTGTACAATTGAAGTTACCCAACCTACCGAGGCAAAAGGCCACGTCAACATGTTTACGTAAACCACGAATTCAGCGATCTCACCCGGATCGATTGTACCGTTATTCGCTTGCAATCCGCCCATATAAATGGTTAGAATGGTACTGATGCCAATCAATAAAATGATCGTTGGCATAAAAAAGGCATTGGTCAATGCCAAATTCATTGAATTCTTCTTATATAAATCTGCTTCTTTTTCAAATTTGGCGCTCACAGACTCCTCTTTTACATGCGATTTTACAACTCGGATACCGGAAAAAGTCTCTTGAACAATTGTAGACAATAAGGACTGCTGAGCTTGTACCTTTTCACTTTTTTTATTAATCACGCGACTCACAAAATAGATTAATAACGACATGATCGGGAGGGGAGTTAACACGTATAAAGTCAGCTCGGCGTTGCGCGATAACATCTTGTAAAGAACTAAAGAGAAAAGTACGAACAGGTTAATCGTGTACATGATTCCTGGTCCTAAATACATTCTGACCTTGGTTACATCTTCGCTGATTCGATTCATTAAATCACCGGTAGCATTCTTTTTGTAAAAGTTGAACGTCAGTCGCTGGTATTGGTCATAAATTTCATTTTTCAGGTCATATTCAATGAAGCGCGACATAATGATAATCGTTTGACGCGTGAAGAATAAAAAAATACCCTTTAGTATTGAAAGGAGCGTGTATAATCCAGATAACCAAAGACCTTGCTTCAGAATATTTGAAGTTGCTTGAGGATCCACATTGGCAATGAAGTCTTCAATTTCGTTGATCGCATCGCGAATGAGTCCGGGCTGTTGGACAAAAAATACATTCGAGCAAATGATAAAAATGGTACCAAGAATCAAGCGCCATTTATAGCGGACTAAATATTTATTTAGATAGAATAAAGAAGACATTTAAAATTTAGTACTTTTGTAGCGCAAAAATCGCGCACAAATGTACGATTTAAGATTCATTTAAATGAATCTGTTGCAACAAATATTTAGATGCACTAGCGGGATGTCATACGTAGATATTTGATGAAGATCAAGCTCGACATTTGAAGTGTAAAATTAGTAAGTTATTTTTCAAATACTATGTTCGAAGTTAAACCAATAAAGGAATCAACACTGATGGAAAATCCAGTTGTTGAGCGTATGTCCGAGTACAATCATGAACAATTATTGTTTTGCAATGATAATGCAACCGGACTAAAAGCGATAATCGCAGTTCATAACACCACTTTAGGCCCTGCTTTAGGCGGAACCCGCATGTGGCAATACAATAATGAATTAGAAGCTTTAAATGATGTTTTGCGCTTATCCCGCGGAATGACTTACAAAAACTCAATTTCAGGATTGAATCTAGGCGGCGGTAAAGCCGTTATTATTGGAGACTCCAGAAAACAAAAAAGCGAAGCGCTATTTCGTCGTTTTGGAAAATTTGTAGAATCGCTTGGTGGCAAGTATATCACAGCCGAAGATGTTGGAATCTCACCTCAGGATATGACTTGGGTGAATATGGAAACCAATAATGTTGTTGGTTTGCCTGGTAAAAGTGGAGACCCTTCTCCCGTTACAGCTTATGGTGTGTACATGGGTATGAAGGCTGCTGCTAAAAAACAATTCGGAACGGATAACCTGGCTGGAAAAAAAGTAGCGGTGCAAGGTGTAGGCCATGTTGGCGAATATTTAGTGAGCTACTTAGCAAAGGAAAATGCAATCGTCTATATTTCAGATATTCACGAAGCTTCACTTCAACGTGTTTCAAAAAAATGCGGAGCCATTGTTGTTGGTCTAGATGATATTTATGAAAAAGATGTAGATATCTATGCTCCTTGTGCGCTAGGCGCTACTGTCAATGATTTCACGTTAGATCATTTAAAATGTTCAATCATTGCTGGAGCAGCGAATAACCAATTAGCTGACGAAACAGTGCATGGAGAAATCATGAAGGAAAAAGGAATAATTTACGTTCCTGATTTTATGTTAAATGCAGGCGGTGTGATCAATTGTTATGCGGAGGTTAAAGGTTTATCCTCTGAATGGGCAATGGGCAAGGCCGAAGAAATATATCAAACAACAACCAACATTTTAGAACGTTCTCAGGCAGATAATGTGCCGACTTATAAGATTGCCAATCAAATGGCAGAAGAGCGTATTGAGGCGATAGGCAGAGTGAAATTACCCATGTAAAAAAATATAGGAGAAGGAAAAAATGTTGAACAGAAGACATTTGCGAATTAAAGTACTTCAAGTACTTTATGCTTTTTATCAGAATAACGAAGAGGATGCTTTAAAGGCTGAAAAGGAGTTATTGCGTTCAGTAGATCGTATGTATGATCTATACCTTTGGTATCTATTATCGCTGGAGGAATTGCATAGATTTGCAACAAAACGAATTGAGGACAGAAGAAAAAAAGTCAGACCAACGGAAGAGGATCTTAATCCAAATGTAAAATTTGTTGACAACAAAATTCTTGCTCATTTTGTGGATAACGACGATCTTACGCGTAAAAGTGAGGCGCGAAAAGTAAGCTGGACAGGAGCTTTTGAGAATGACTTGATGAAAAAGTTATTTCTTCACGTGGTAGATTCTGAGATTTATCAAGCCTACATGGAGTCGGAGTCGTCTTCTTTAGAGGAGGATAGACAGTTTATTATTGAATTATTCAAACAAGAAATTGCTAATTTTAACCTTGTTCATGATTATTTCGAAAACTTGAGCATCTACTGGTTAGATGATATTGATTTAATGTGTTCGATGGTTTTAAAAACAATCAAGCAATTAAAGACCGATGAAGATCTTGGAAAGGCGAAAGTGATGGATTTACACAAGGATAAAGCTGATGAAATTGGTTTTGTAAAGTCACTCTTACGCAGCGCGCTCGAAATGGATGAAGTCAATACGGAGTTAATTGATCAGTTAACAAAAAACTGGGAATTAGAGCGCATCGCTAAGATGGATGTTATTTTATTGAAAATGGCTTTGACGGAATTGAAAGTTCAACCTTCCATTCCTAAAAAGGTCACATTAAATGAATACATAGAAATTTCAAAGTTTTACAGCACACCAAAAAGTCAGGTCTTTATCAATGGTATCCTTGATAAAGCGATACCTTTGTTAGAAGAACGAGGTGAGCTGAAGAAAACAGGACGAGGTTTAATGGATTAAATGCGAGGTATGAAAAATTGGAGTATAGCAATAGTTTTAGCAGGTTTAGCTTTGGGAGCATGCACTTCTGGAGCAGGAGAGAATGCAGAAGAGCGCAGAGCGGATTATGCTGAGTATGTTGATTTGCCCACAACAATGGCATTTGACAATAATGTTCACAATTTTGGTAAAGTAGTGGATGGTGAAATGGTAAAACATACCTTTCACTTTACCAATACAGGAGATCAAAACTTGGTGATTTTTGATGTTAAATCGACATGTGGGTGTACGGTGCCAGAAGATTGGCCAAAGCAACCCATTGCGCCGGGAGAAGGTGGTGATATCAAAGTCATTTTTAATTCGAATAATAAAGTAGGAAAAGTAAATAAGAGTATCCGCATTGAAGCGAATACGAATCCAACGGTAAACACAGTATCCATTACAGGAGAGGTTTTACCTGAATAATTAACGATAACTAAATCTTAAAAACAATGAACTTCGATTTTATTTTATTACAAGAAGGTGGTCAAGCGCAAGGTGGCGGACTTATGCAAACAATCTTGATGTTTGCAATGATCGGTCTGGTCTTTTATTTCTTTATGATTCGTCCACAGATGAAAAGAAATAAAGAAGCAAAACAATTCCGTGAGAATTTAGCGACAGGTGACAAAGTCGTGACAATTGGTGGAATCCATGGTAAGGTATTAGAGATTACCGATACATCTATTTTAATCTCTTCTGACGGAACTAAATTGCGACTTGATAAGAATGCAGTTAGTCCTAACGGATTAGAAATGGGTCAACAACAGCGTTAGTCAAAAAAAAAATAGTGCATAAAAAAATCCCCGACCAAATTGGTCGGGGATTTTTTTGTTTCTAATAATTGCAATTATTGCAATGTAATTTTTTCTACTGTTCTAACGCCATTAGCTACAACACTTAATATATATTGCCCACGATCAAGATTCTTAACATCTAATGTCGTGATTATATTATTAATTGATCCGCTTAGTACAACTTTACCTGTAAGGTCAAACAACACATAATGAGTAATAGTTGATATATCACCATTGATCTGAAGATTCACTTCATTCAACGCAGGATTAGGGTAAACAGTCATTCCAACAACTTCTTCTACATTTTCATCACCTAAGAAAATATCACAAGCAAATTTACCACGAACATGAAAGTCAATAGTAGATACATCGATATCCTCTTGATTCGTAAAATCTTCTTCAAATGGCGTAAATGCTACTTCAGCTGTATCCGTAAAGTCAGCGGTCGTAAAAGCAAATTCAGAAGGCTCTAATAGGCAACTTTCATCAAATACAGAAGCAACGCGGTGAATCATACCATCATAATTACCTGGAGTCCATTCTCCTGAACCATAGAAATAAACATTTTTATCCTCGGCATACTCAAGTTTG
>Ga0181553_10003202_pt1 | contig 14233 bp, 8 predicted proteins | sample 011ome_17_FD_133753 | JGI IMG/M metagenome (GOLD analysis project Ga0181553, IMG submission 133753) | Coastal salt marsh microbial communities from the Groves Creek Marsh, Skidaway Island, Georgia - 011502XT metaG (megahit assembly) | ecosystem: Environmental > Aquatic > Marine > Intertidal zone...
AGCCAATTGAAGCTGGCCGCAGCGTAGTGCTCAAGAATGTATTTTTCGATACCGACAAATTCGATTTGAAACCCGCTTCTAAAACTGAGTTGAATAAATTAGCGAACCTCCTGGAAGCCAATCTTGAAATTAAAATTGAAATCTCAGGGCATACTGACAATCAAGGAAATACAACAGCCAACCAAGTGCTTTCTGAAAATCGAGCCAAAGCCGTGTATCAGTATTTAATGGACCATGGAATCAGCGGAACGCGGCTGATGTATAAGGGGTATGGACAAAGCAAACCCATCGCTACCAACGATAATGAAGAAGGCCGAGCCTTGAATAGAAGGACCGAGTTTATTGTGTTGGAGTGATGATTTAACGTCATCTAAAATTGACAACAAAACACCACCGGAAGACACACATTAATGAAATCTATAACGCGATATCGTTTCATTTTTACCGCGATGGCAGCATTCGGCATGTTGTATGCACTGATATCGCTTCCGAATCATTATTTATTTCGAACATTCGCACTTGATCTTGGTGTGTATACTAATGCATTGTATGATTACATTCATTTTCAATGGAATGACAGCAGCACAATCAAATTAAAATCTGAAAACCTACTTGCGAGTCATTTTGACCTCCTTTTAGTTGTATTATCTCCTTTTTCTCTAATTTTTGGAACATATACACTACTAATTCTTCAGATTGTCTTTCTACTTTTAGGTGGTTTTGGAGTTTACAAATTCTTTGATGATGGTAGCACAAATGCACGGATTGGCCTATTCGCAGCGATTTACTTTTTTCTTTTTTACGGAGTTTTTTCTGCGGTAGCCTATGACTTTCATAGCAATGTAATTGCAGCTTCCTTAATACCATGGTTCTTCAATGCCATTAAAAAAAATCAATTTCTTTTATCGACTTTATTGATTGCAATTATGGTTATAGCCAAAGAGAACATCCCTCTCTGGCTAGTCTTCGTTTGCTTAGGATTGGCATATACCTATCGAAAGGATATCCCAAAGAGAAAGTTCTTGATAATGGCTTCAATCGGATGCACAATATATTTCTTCCTGATCGTAAGCTTTGTTATGCCTTACATCACTGGAAAAACCGTCTACCCATACTTTCAATACAGCTTGCTAGGATCCAATTATCAGGAGGCATTGATATATATACTTACCAGCCCAATAGAAACATTGAAATTCATCTTCATTAATCACAGCTATAATTCAAATGTTGATTTTGTAAAACTCGAATTTCATATTCTATTGACTTTGTCTGGACTTCCATTGCTACTGTGGAAACCTCATTATTTCTTCATGCTGATTCCAATTTATGCCCAAAAGCTATTCCACAACAACCCAAGTATATGGGGCATAGGAGGACAATATAGTATAGAATTTGCTCCAATAATGGCGATGGGACTTTTTGAAGTAATAGCCTCGATTAAAAAAACCAAGATTCAACAGATTGTTTCATTTCTCGTCATCTCATTAGCCGCTATATCAACATTCAGAACAATGGATAAAACAGAGGCATTTACTCGAAAGGAAAACATACGGTTTTACCAGATGAAACATTACACCCGAAATTATAATGTTCAAGAAGCGCACAGATTACTATTAAAAATTCCAAATGATGCAATTGTAAGCGCCCAATCGCCTTTTGTACCTCACTTGGCATTGAGGGACAAGGTTTACACATTTCCCATCGTAAAAGACGCTGACTATATTGTGTTCTCTTTTCAAGAAAGCCCATATCCCTTATCAAAAGAAGCTTTTGATACAAAAATAAATGGGTATAGAGAGTCTAAAGAGTGGGTTCGGCTGCATGATAGTGCCCTTATTATTTTGAAAAAAAAGAATAAATAAGCGTATCCAGCCTAGATAAAAAGATCTAACTGTTTCAATTTCCGATCATGAATTTCACCCTTTGAATGCGTCCATCTTCCGCCTCAAGCACCGCGAAATACATGCCCGCTTCAAGCAGAGAATCAGACCAAGAATTTCTATTGGATAGATCAACATGTGAAACAACAGCCCCTTCCATGTTGAATACGTCACCCTTTACACTGATCGAGGTATTAGATTTAACGAGAGAAGTTTGTTCAGAGTAAACAACTTTGACCAAAGTCTGACTTGCACTTAAAGTTTGAATGACGACCGTTTGCTGAATAGTATTTGTATCGTAAATATTAATATACTCTTCAGGTGCACCACCAACAAATCTATCCAAGTGCACAATAAAAATATCATTCACCCCTGACGCTAAACTGGATTCAGAAACTCCTATTAAGGTAAACGATGAATCTCTGAACTGCGTGAAGTTTACCAATGTTTCATTGTCTTCAAGACCATAGGAAAACCCAACTTCAAATTCACCTTGATTTGTCAGAATGTACACCATAAAGTCTTGACCACCTTGACCATAGGTTTGTGTTGTCATGGCAGCATAAATCTTGTCATCGAATCCTAAAAGAGAGCATTTTCCAAGTTCATCTTTATTCAATGTAAACGGGTTATTGCCGTGAATCTTGGCCCATTCAACACTAAATGAGGTGTCTATCTTTACTAAATACATATCGTAATCTTCGCCAGAAAACCCTCTCGTAGAACCTGTAATTAAATATGCTGTATCTGAAAAAAGTGACACTCTCTCTCCAATGTCATCAAACTCAGTTCCGTACTTCAATTCTTCTATTAAACTCCCGTTATTGTCATATTTTAATAAGAGCACATCAGAGTGCGTAGAATCCAATTCTTTTATGGTACCCACCAATAAAATCCCATCATCAATGAAGATTGACTTAAGGCTAATTGAATCAGTATAGTCGATATTAAAATCATGACTTAATTCGAGGCTAGCGTCAAAAACACTCACCTTGTAAGAGTGATATTCTGATGATTGAATTCGTGTTAATGCATAATAACTTCCATCGGCTACTTTTAAGTCTACAGGATAGTAATCCGACTCACCAAAAATCTCTGCAGCCAATCCTGGCACTAGGTTACTGTCTAATATTTGAAGCTTTGAAAAATACCCCTTTGTACCAAAGCCATCGTAGGTTTGATAAAGAATAGCATAGCCTTTCTGACCAGTCAAAGTATCAACAGCTTTCAGACTTTCAATACCTAGACCTCCAATCGTCACAAAATTAACCAGCTGGAATTCAGAGTTCATTCTTATGCAATAAATATCTGATTGTCCAGATCCAGCTCCACCTGTGCTGCCAAATGCATCTACATAGTCATCATTCTCGAATATTGCTGTTGCAGTCTCAGTTCCAGTGGTTCCAATGAAATAATGATAAACTGTATCCTGCCCCACCCCCATCAAAGCAGTAAACACTAAGCTTATGGCAAAAACGATCTTTTTCATGTTCCAAAAAAGTATTGCACCCCACAACCGAGGGTAATTCCACCGAATAATTTTGGAGCAAACACTGCTTCGAGGTTCGCTAAGCGCACATTGGCCGCGAAACTGTTCGCGCGATAGGAAGCTGCCAGCCCCAATTGAAGCGCGCCATAGCCACCATAGCCCAATTCTGACGATACAGCCATCGACCTACCGAATCGATACCCGGCATTCAACCAAGCATAAGTGCGTGAAATCGTTTGCCAGCGCACCACCAATCCAGCACCCGCCTCAAGGCCTTGTTCTATATCACGCTTAAATTCCAATTGCATATACCCCGGAATCATTTGATTGACCGTTCGCCTTGAAAAGCCTGCGCGAACGCCTCCGAGCAGCGAATCTTCCAGATTGTATGCATTGATGGCTGATTGTGCATTATCGAAGTCGTTGATCTGTATGCCCAAAGCCAGCACACTTGTGTCTGCACTGTAACGTTCTGTTTCCGGATGCCATTGAATCAAACCAAAATTCATCAACAATGCATTCACTTCCCAAAGCGACCCGAATGCTTCTACATGCTGTGTGAAGAACAAATCAATGGCCGCACCGCCACCATTGTGCTTCAAAAAACCCACATTTGAGGTGTCAGAATAATAGGCCGAACCGCGAAGCTCGAGCAGCACACTGTCTCCTATGTCTGAAGTGTATACCGAGCCTTGACCAATATTCAGTGATGCCGTTGACTCTCCGTTTAAAAAGGAAATCATACCACCATAGCTGACCCCTTCGCTCGGTTGAAAATTCAAGCCAAGCCCCATTTTTTGATAGCGCAAAACGCTCAATGAGGTGCGATTAAAATTGGCTTCCTCACCTGCAAATTGCTTGTTTCCATCGAGCATAAACAAACCAAAATCGCCCGGAAAAATAGCGTTGAGGTGTGCTTCATCGGTGGCGCTAAACACAATACCCGCACACCAATTGGGAAGCGCAAATCCACCTTGAACACCCAAACTATAATCTCCCCCAATCAAGTTGTTTGACGTGGTAAATTGAGCAAGTTGACGCTCTTTCACCTCGGCATCCAATTGCGCTGACCCACTGATGTTGAGTAGGAATGAATTGCTTAATTGTGCAGAAGAAACACTTCCAAAACCATAAGCACCAACAAAGGCTTTTTTCGGGCCTAAATCGAGCCAAGTAGGCGTCAAATATCGCTGCGCAAATAGGGTTCCCGTTGAACACAGCATCGCCAATATGAATACCAGGCGCGTCATTGGGAATTCACGTTTAAGTCGGCCACCATTTTAAAGCCGATGGTGTAGCTGTTGTAAATGTTTACCACTTGTCCATCATAAGTATCGATCACTGCTCGCAGTCGCATGGCTTTCGCACGCTTCAATTGCTCGATAATTTCTTGGTTTACGGGAATGACAATTTCACTTTCTCCAATGGCCAGCAATTCGCCTTGGGCATCGGCCGTTGCCGAAGCGATGGTTTGCGCTTGATCCAATAAACTGTCAATTTCCACACCGTTCTCATCCTGCAGGTAAAGCTGAATTTCCGTTGAAAAGGGATAACCATTGTCAAAATACACCCGCACATAGCCTCCGTTGATCAAACCTGTGCCTTGCTCTGGGTTCTCTTCAATAAACTCTACGTCAAACGTATCTTGAAGCACCAATCCAGAAACACCAACCTTCAACGGCACATCCATGTCGAGGTTCACGGAAATGTCGTGGCCGTAGTAGATAAAATCATTGCCCAAGGAAATATTGCCTAAGGGATTGATGGAAAGATCGAGGTTGTAATGCAGGGCATTGGGTCTTATTTCTACCAATTGATCGAGGTTGGAATTCTGATCAGTAAACGCAAAGTCTTTGAAAATGTGCTTTACCGGGTTATCCTTCGAATAAAGGTTTACCGCTCTGCTCAGTTGCTGCGTTTGACCAATTATCGGGTGGCTCAAAGACGCTGAAGCTCCAAAGGCGTTAGAAGTAGACATTTCTAAGATCTTCAATTGCAAGTCTGCTCCCACTCCATTGTCAATGGACATGCGCACATCAAATGCGGCAATGTCGAGTGCTTCGAAAGGAATGTCGTCAAAAATGTCGATCAGACTAGCGTCTTCGTAAGTCGTTTCGGTTGAGCCAAAATAGCCAATTGCATATTGGGGTATAATCTCCTCGAATTTATTCTCTATTGTAAATCCTTCGCCAGCAGAAAAAGTATACGTAGAGCCCTCGGCTGGATCCACCATCACTTCAACATTTGTTGCCAACGCATTAACAGAATTTCCGTTCAATCCCCTCAGGTCAAGAGCATAACCATCCAAGTTAATGTCGCCTTTAAAGGTTGACTTAGCTGGCACGAATTCAACCAATTCAAACGTGTCGCCATTAAGTGTTGCCGACAAAACTTGATACCTGACAATAATCTGGCTCTTTAAGTTATTGGTAAGTTCTACAGAAAATAAGGATGAGCGCACTTCGGCATAGGTCAACTGCACATCCTTGAGCTTGTATTTTGTATTCGAGGTATTGGAATAAAACGGGACCCCCGTTGGTAATGTTACATTTCCCACCGGAATAAAATACGACTCGGAAAGCGAAGTATCCGGAATACCAATCAGCGAATCGAGACCTAGATTGATAAGCTGTTCGCTTACCCGCAAGTGATACAATCCAGATGAGTCGGCTTGAATTTCATCCGAGACTATAATATCTCCCAAGTTCAATTCACCAAAAGCAATCGGAGCCAGCACATCGGTATCCCAAGGCGAGAGCTCAAAATCTCTTCTGCAGCCTTGTGTTAAAAAAACAACAAATAGCGCAATGATGATATGATACCTTGTATTGAATGATTTCATTTGCAGAAGAATTCAAAGGTGTTAAAAAATCGCATGCTTGAATCCATAGACGTAAAGCAATGGAAGAGCGTCTTTAAATCATGGTAAGAACAGCCGTAGAGTGGAATTATGAATAACATTTTACCACATCCAGATCGTAAGTTTTTCATTTCGTGGCTCGTGTGCTTCATCGTGATGTATGGACTTTCATACGCTTGGCATGGCATTGTGCTGAACGACTTCATTAAAATATCTTACCCAAAAGATGTGTTTTTGTTGATCGCTGGATTGGTCTATTTCACCATTGCACTATTGATCACGGTGCTAACTTACATGTTTAAAAAGATCAAAGATTCTTTCCGCTACGGTGCATTCATAGGTGCTGGGGCGGGTGTTTTGATCTACGCCATTGCCTTTTTATTGGGCATAAGTTTCAATGCGGTAATCGATATCAAATTGATTGCCTTTGATCTTGCATGGCAAACATTCGAACAAGGTTTTGGCGGTCTTATTTGCGGATGGGTATATCGAACACTGAACGCGCGAGAAAAGCACTTTTCTAACTGACGTCTAGCAATTGCAGGTCGGTAAGATTGCGGTAGGCGCCATTTTCAATCTTCATCAGCTGATCATGGGTTCCTTGCTCCTTCACTTTTCCGTGGTCAAGGACCAAAATATTGTCAGACTTTCTGATCGTGCTCAATCTGTGAGCAATGATTAAGCTTGTTCGGTCACGCATCAATTTTTCCAATGCGTCTTGCACCAAACGCTCGCTCTCAGAGTCCAACGAAGAGGTGGCTTCATCGAGGATTAAAATTTTAGGATCTTTCAGTATGGCCCTCGCTATGGCCACTCGCTGCCGCTGACCACCACTCAATTGTATTCCGCGCTCCCCCACAAGGGTATCAAAGCCATCGGGGAACGATTCAATAAATTCCAATGCATTGGCTTTTTCAGCAGCCTGTTTTATTTCATCCAATGATGCTTCTGGCTTTCCATAGGCGATATTCTCAGCAATGCTTCCCCCAAACAAAATTATGTCTTGCGGTACCAGAGCCATCTCATTTCTCAGTGCTGAAATCGAAAAAGATGTGGAGGGTTTGCCATCAAAAAGAATTTGCCCTTCATCGAGTTCGTAGTAACGCAGAAGCAAAGCCGAAATGGTAGTTTTACCAGCACCACTGGGACCTACAATCGCGACTTTTTGCCCAGGTGCAATTTCAAAATTGATGCCTTGAATGACTGGTTTCTCTCTGCGAGTTGGATACGAGAACTTCACACCCTTGAACTCGATTTTCCCAGACAGGTTAAGCTTCTCACTTCCTTTCGTTGACGATAATGCTTCAGGCGTAGTTTCCATCAAATCAAACAAACTTTCTGTTGCCCCAATGGCCTTTTGCAACTTTCCAAAAACATCTGCCACACCGCCAATGGAAGCTCCTATGAAAACAGAATAGAGGATAAACGAAGTGAGCAAATCTAATCCAATCTCACCTTCATTGCGCAGCTTTACACCATACCAAATCACTAGCACAATGGTTCCGAACAGTCCAAAGATGATGAATGAAGCGAATGCACCGCGCCATTTTGCCCCCTTCATTGCTAAGCTTCTAACTTCTTCAACTGCCCTTTCGTAGCGCAGCATTTCTAAAAATTCGTTGGTGAAAGCTTTTACGCTCTGAATCCCAGTAATTGTTTCTTCCACTACTACCTGACTTTTAGCCAGCTCAGATTGAGAAGCTTTGGAAAGTGTGCGAATAAACCTGCCGAAGAAAAATGCCAAGATCATCATTACCGGCAACGAAACAAGCATCACCAGTGTAAGCTCTATGCTGTAATAAAACAAAAGGGCAATCCCAAAAACAATCATGAAAGCTTGCCGAATTAATTCCGCCAATGTTGTCATGAAGGTGTCTTGCAGTTGGCTGATGTCGTTGCTGATTCTACTGCTCAACTCTCCCGCTCGCTCACCATTGAAAAAGGCCATCGGAAGCTTGATCAAATGGCTGTACGTATCTTTTCGCAACTGCGCTATGGCGCGCTCCGTTACGTCAGCAAAAAGATAGATACGCATGAACGAGAAAAACGACTGCAAGCCAAATGCAACCATCAAAAGCAGGGCTACTTGATTGATGTTTTCTAAGTTAAAAAAAGCATCGATCGGACTTTGCGCAGCATCGTCACCTGCCAGCAATCTACCCAGTAAACTAGGAAACGTCATGAATGTAAAAACACTCAAAAACAAGAACACCAATCCCAAGGTAAACGTACCCTTATATGGCGTTACATATTTAAAAATCCTAACCGCACGCCTCAATGCTTCCTTTGAGACCCTTTTTTTCTTCTCTTCAACCATGGGGCGCAAAAGTCATGATTAAAACGCTCCATTGAAAGGCATCTCAATTCTTTTAACATCCGTTATCTGCATACTGAGTATGAACCAGCACAACAAATGACATCTACAGCCATCACAGTTCGAGAAGAATTAGTTATTATTGTAGTTCACAAACTAAAATTATTATGATCAAGTCATATTGGGATGAACAATGGAAGGAGATTGATTTGGGGGAAGACAAACTGCGTTACCACTATGCCGTTTCGAACTATGGTCGTATAGTAAGTTACTCTGAATCACTAGAAAAAGGAAGATTATTGAAAGGAAGCTTGGTAGATGGCTATCCTGTTTTCAGGTACAAGCAATTTTACAAGTCTGAGCAAGGAACGAAGATCAAGAACAAGCAAATTTTTGTGCATAAGCTGGTAGCCGATTATTTCGGTCAACAAGAAAACGAAGAACAGCAATATGTGATTCATCTTGACTATAACAAGCTAAACAATCACATTGATAACCTGCAATGGACTTCCAAACGCGAAATGGAGTTGCACCAGCAAAGCAATCCGAATGTGCTTTTAGCGCGGGAAAAAAGAAAAGAAGTAAAGCCATATAAAGGACACAAGCTCAATGCAACCCAAGTAAAACGATTGAAAAAGAAAATTTTCGATCCAGAAAGAAAAACACGGTTGAAGATATTGGCAAAACAATTTGGGATATCAGAAATGCAATTGTACCGCATCAAATCAGGTGAAAATTGGGCGCATGTAACTGTTGACGATTAGGATTCAAAATACTCAGATAATTTAAAAAAGGCTCTCTTCTCGAGGACCTTTCTTTTTAGGTTGTGTTGGATGTATATTTGAAGAATATGAAAAACATTTTACTCTCCCTATCCCTTGCACTAGGTTCCCTTATTTCTTTTGGCCAAACCATAGATACTGCAAACACTCCTGTTTGGATTGATATGATGCAAGATCCCAGCGCCAATTTTTATGACATTCAAAATGCATTTGAGCAATACTGGGAAGGTCGCGAACGCTCACGTGGAGACGGATGGAAAGTTTTCAAACGTTGGGAATGGTATTGGCAAGAAAGGATAAATCCTGACGGCACTTTTCCTCCAGTAGATCAAACCATCAATAATTATACTTCATGGCGCATCGCCTATAATCAGTCTCTATCTGGAACTGAAAGCATCAATGGTGACTGGTCTGAAGTAGGTCCGAGAATGAAACCGGTAAACGGGACAGGGCAACCCAACGGAAATGGACGTCTGAATAGCATTGCATTTCACCCTACAAATCCTTCTATTATGTGGGTAGGTTCAGCATCTGGAGGATTATGGAAAACAAGCAATGGAGGACAAAGCTGGGATTCAAACACCGATGACCTTCCATCGCTCGGAGTGTCATCGATATTGGTCGACCCTACCAACACCAATATCATGTATATCGGAACGGGAGATCGCGATGCAGGCGATGCGCCTGGACTTGGGGTTTATAAATCAGTAGATGGCGGAGCCAGTTGGTTTGCCTCTAATACAGGCATGGGTAATCAGGTTGTTGGCCAAATGCTCATGCATCCTAACAATCCTTCTTACATTTTAGCAGCCACTTCAGGTGGAGTATACAGAAGCCTAAATGGCGGTTCGTCATGGAGCCTAGAAAGCCCTTCGAATAATTATAAAGACATGAAATTCCAACCGGGAAATCCAAATATTGTCTATGCTACCGAAACCTCTGGTGGGGCAAATTTTTGGAGAAGCACCGATGCAGGAGACTCTTGGACCCAAATTGCATCTGGTCTTAATTCAAGCCAACGTTTATCGATAGCGGTAACCCCTGCTGACAGCACTGTTGTTTACTTGGTTAGCTCCGTAAGTTCTGCTTTTGGAGGACTGTTCAAATCAACCGATGCTGGATTAAACTTCACCACGCAGTCAACTACCCCAAACATTTTACAATGGAGCGAAAATCCTGCTGCCACAGGCGGTGGCGGACAAGGGTGGTATGATTTGGCCATTGTTGCCGACCCCACCAATGCGAACATCGTTTACGTGGGTGGAGTTAATATTTTCAAATCATTGGATAGTGGTGTCACTTGGGATTGTGCTGCACACTGGGTAGGAAGCCCCACGGCTGCCTCTGTTCATGCGGATCATCACTGGCTTGAGTACTCACCAGTTGACGGAAGATTATACAACTGCAATGATGGTGGATTGTATTATACCAGCGATGGAGGTGCAACATGGCCCGAAATTTCAGACAGCTTGGGTGTAGCTCAGATCTACAAAATTGGTGTAAGTCAAAATACCAATCCCTTGGTAATAAATGGTTACCAAGACAACGGCACTGCAGTTTGGGACAACACCATCTTTCGCACCGAACGTGGAGGAGACGGAATGGAATGCATCATCGACCCGAATAACGATAATGTGATGTATGCTTCCGTTTACTATGGTAATATCGCTCGATCCATGAACAATGGAGTGAGCTTTGGAGGGTTTGCAGCCAATAATGTAAATGGAATCACAGAAGAGGGTGCATGGGTAACGCCATACATTTTGGATCAGCATAATTCGGACATCATGTTCATTGGTTACAAAAATGTTTGGCGAACTATGAATGCATTGGCTTCGCCACCCACATTCATTCCGATCAGTGCTTCATTGGCAGGGTCAAACTCATCCAACATGCGGCAATTGAGGCAAGGTAAAATTGATGGCAACCGACTTTTCGCTATCCGATCTGACAATAAATTTTTCAGATCTGACAACGCACTTGGCGCCACTCCAACGTGGGTTGATTTAACTTCTAACCTTCCAGGAAGCGGAACACTCAGAGATGTTGAAACTTCCGCCTTTGACAACGATGAAGTGTGGATAATTAGAAACAACATTGTATATCGCTCAACGAATGGTGGAAGCACATGGACCAACATCAACTCCAACTTACCTGCAATCAACAAAAATTGCTTAGTTGCAGATCCTTTATCAAACGAGGGAATTTACATAGGAACTGATGCTGGGGTATACTACACAGACAATACTTTGCCTAACTGGATTCCGTTTGACAATGGCTTACCTGCTAGTGTTGAAATAACAGAACTTGAAATTTATCATCCTGCTGGTGATTGGACCAGCTCAAGGTTGCGCGCTGGAACCTATGGCCGAGGGTTATGGGAAAGTGACTTGTATTATCCGCTCAACATTGCACCCACTGCATTTTTTGATGTGAGCATTGAGCAAACGAGCGTTTGTGATCCAGACACCATTGAACTCATTAACAATAGCGCGTACGGAGCTACTTCAACAACCTGGACGATAACTCCTAATGCAGCCGTAACTTTTGTCAACGGAACTTCTTCTACCTCTTTCAATGCATCGATTGTTGTGGATGAAATTGGCCTGTATGATGTTCAATTGATCGTATCCAACGCCAATGGAACGGATTCAACCGAAGTAATAGGAGCCATTGAAGTGCAAGCTGGACTTAGCCTTCCTCTTTATGAAGATTTTGAAGATAACTCACCGTGTGCTACAGGCGGCTGCAATACCAATTGCACCAGCTTGGATTGGACAAATGTGGAGAACGGCAATGGTGATGATGATGACTGGAGGACTGATTTTGGAGGAACCCCTTCTGCGGGCACAGGACCGAATGTAGATTACGCACCAGGAAATGGAAGTGGAAATTACATGTACCTTGAATCATCATGGTGTTTAAACCAAGTTGCACACTTGGAAAGTCCGTGCATCAGTCTTGACAACCTCACTGCACCAGAAATTAAGTTTGCCTACCATCGCAATGGCAATCCATCCCTCATGAATCCTTTAAATGTTGATATCCTTTCGAGTGGAACGTGGCAAAACCTTTGGACGATCACAGGCGTCCAAGGAGATGTGTGGCAACTCGACTCGATTGATCTATCGGCTTATGTTGGGCAAAATGTAAAATTAAGATTCAACGGAACTTCGGGTAGCGAATGGCAAGCGGACATGGCTATTGATGGTATTGAACTCACAGCAGCGCCAGAAGCTCAATTTGTTGCCAACGATACATCCATTTGCCTGAACACAGGAGTGACATTCACTGATTTATCCAGTCAAAATCCAACTGCTTGGTTATGGACGATTACACCTGCAACCTATCAATTTACAGGTGGTACCTCTCAAAGCAGCCAAAATCCAAGCATTATTTTTCTTGACACAGTGCAATACACAATATCGCTACAAGCATCCAATGCTTTTGGCAGTAGCACGTTTACCAATACGAACTACATTGATGTGGTAGCCCCATATATTGGTTTATTGTCTGATGACCCAAACAACATATTTTGCGAAGGAGACACAGTACATCTAACCACTATTCCAGGTTACTCACTTTATAAGTTTTATAAAAACAACAGTTTAATTCAATTGGGAGCAAACGAAGATGCAGTGGTACTTGACCCACAAAACAATGATTCCATTCATGTAAACGTCACAGATTCCAATGGATGCACATCAGAAGAAGGCTTGAGTTTATCGATTCTTGAAAACCCGATTTCCGTATTGAGCAGCGATGCCGAAAACAATACCATTTGCAACGGAGATAGCGTACAATTTATCAATACAGGAGACTCTTCTATTATTCAACACGCATTTATACTGCAAGGATTCGTTGAGCAACAAGACAGCATTAATTCATGGTCAACCTCCTTCTTAGCTGATCAAGATTCGGTGAAAGTGAGGATCACCGACATCAATGATTGTAAGGGCTGGTCAAACGCAGTTTATATGATTGTTTTACCCCTTCCTGCTACACCCACAATAGTTTTGGGTGATAGTCTTTCTACCGTTTCCCTTGCCGAAAGCTATCATTGGATGTTTGACGAAAGCAGCGCGTTTACCTTGGCAAACACCTTTCCAAAAATGGGCGATGGAACTTACTTCTTGCGCGTATTTGAAGGAGGATGCTGGAGCTTATGGTCTGATCCTTTGATCATAACGGGTATTGAAGAACTTGGTGGCTTATCACTCAAGCTATACCCTTCCCCAGCAAAAGAAACGATCAACTTGAAATTTGAAAATATAGGCAGTACGAACCAAGGTGATATTTACATCTTCGACATGACTGGAAGACAAGTAAAAATGCTCATGAATGCCAACTTTTCTGAAGGCCAAGAATTGCAAATCAACATAGGAGAATTAAGCACTGGCATGTATAACATCATGATCCAATCGGGAGAAAAACAAGTTACTTTGCCTTTTATAAAAGAAAAGCAATAAAATACTTGAGAATTAAAATAAGTCACTTACATTTGCAGCCCTTTTATAAGTAAATAAGATGAAACGGACATTCCAACCTTCACTCAGAAAGAGAAAGAACAAGCACGGTTTTAGAGAGCGCATGAGCACTAAAAACGGTAGAAAAGTATTGGCTAGAAGAAGAGCTAGAGGTAGAAAGCGTTTGACAGTTTCTGACGAAATGCCATTCAAGAAGTAAACCTTCTTTTCAATAAATCCGAAAAGGCGATCCAATTTGGATCGCCTTTTTTATTTCTTAGGATTGCGCTTGGCAGATTTCAATTGTTGGCTGAGCATCCATTCGATTTGTCCATTAACAGAGCGAAACTCATCATTAGCCCATTTTTCAATGGCCTTCATCATCTCTTCGTCTACTCTCAGTGCAAATGGTTTTTTCGCCATACTATCTTCTTCTCTCCAT
>Ga0181553_10003206_pt1 | contig 14230 bp, 14 predicted proteins | sample 011ome_17_FD_133753 | JGI IMG/M metagenome (GOLD analysis project Ga0181553, IMG submission 133753) | Coastal salt marsh microbial communities from the Groves Creek Marsh, Skidaway Island, Georgia - 011502XT metaG (megahit assembly) | ecosystem: Environmental > Aquatic > Marine > Intertidal...
ATATCATAAGAATATGGATACAATTGATAAAATTCAGTCTTTAAAAAATAAGTACAATAAAAAGACAAACATATATTTAGACGAATTATCTAGAAAATCAAAGGGTGCTTCTGCAAATTCCATTTCAGATGAATTTGTACAGTTAAATAAGGATGGTCCTATTTTTTTCATATCATCTAGTGGATTTAAGAGAATGTACATGAATGATAAAGAAACTCCACACAAAAGTTGCATTCAATATAATCTAAATAAACCCAAACTATTCAAACCCAACACGCTTTATGAAAAATATCCTTCTAAACGACCCATACAGTCAGGAGAACCATGTGGGTTTGAAGAAAAACTAGTTGGAATAAAATCTACAAACGGTGCATTATTTACCAGAATCGGTTATATCAATCAAGATGGAGAATTAGAAGAATATTTAGAATCAAAGATCAAAGATGTAGAAACATGTACATCGGATATAATTGAAATTGATAACGATACATGGAACGCATTTTTAAAATCAAGTGTAAACAAAGACGGTACACCATGTGAAGCAACTTATAAAACTAATACTGAAAAAGAACTACAACAAACACAACAGGATATTAATGTTGTGTTACACGACATGCGTAAAAAAATACACGATTCAAATGATGCAACAGAACCAAACAAAAAAGAACAATTGTTGAAAAAAGCAAAAGAATTAAAAAGCAAAAAAGAAACACTTGTTCAACTAAGAACGAAATGGGACAATATGGATGGACTATATTCTGTTTTACATGACTATAAAATGTATTTTCTTACTCGTGTGAAGTGGATAATTGCATTACTTTTGTTTCTTGTTGTCATCATGTATTTGATATATAGAACTTTCAGGAATATGATTTCTTATGCGGTACCCGAATCTCTAAAATCAAGTATTCAAGATATTACAAATAGTTCGGGATTAGATTCATTAAATGTATTTACCAATAATTCGGATGAAACCAAATTAGATGAAAACACATCGAATAACGATGGTTTGTTTAGTAATGAAAATGATAATGCAGATGGTATGTATGACAATTTAAACAATAATGATGATACTAAAGACAATAATGATAGTTTAACCTTATTCGAAAATATGTTAAGCAATAAGAATACATCTGAGTCAGAATTAAACACAACCATTAATGATGATACCTCTGGAAACGTAATATAATGTTTACCTATATTTGTGTTCTTGCATCTTTTGTTAACAAAACATTTTTTTATCATTATCCAATATAAGATGAACAATTCTAAATCACATTCGTCACAAAATGAATTCAACAAAGTAGTTAATGCTATTCATTCTGTTCAGCAGAATGAAAAATACTTATATAATAGAGTTTCGCAAATTAACTCAGACCCTGTATACGATCATCAAGAAAAAAAAAATGTAATTGAACAAATCCGTAAACTACAAACTACACGATCGACTTTATACGATTCTCTCATTTCTATGTACAAAAAAAAAACAAGTGTTATTGAAGATGATAACTTCGAAATAGAAAATGGCGTAAAAATGATCAATATCATAAACGACGAATTAAAATATATGAAATCAAAAATTGATGCAGAAGAAATGAACCAAGAACATAAAAAAAGAACGACAGAAGTGGAAAATTACGAACAAAAACGGTACCGATTTATATTGAATTTACTGAAAATATTTACATATATGATTGTTGCAGTTATTGTAATCATGGTTGCTCAAACTCTTATTTTACCGGATCCCATTGCTGTATTTTTATACATTATCGTATTAAGTATTGGAATTATCAGTATTGTATTCAGAATATATGATATGAGTATTCGCAATAATATATATTTTGACAAATACGATTGGAACATCAACAACAATTACGAAGAAGGAAAATATGTTCCAATTGAAACAGACAATATCATTACTTCGACATCAAAAAAAAATAAATGTGTTAAATAGACCATAAATATATTGCATTCTAAAACGAAGAATCGAATTCAAACGCTTTATTTCTATCTCCACCGGATGCCAATGAATATTCAGCAACTCGTTTTTCAAAAAAATTGGTTTTTGGTTCCATACTGATTAATTCCATAAAATCAAATGGATTACTTGTGTTGAAAAGTTTGTTGTAGTTTAATTGTGTTAATAAGCGATCAGCTACAAATTCAATGTACTGACCCATCATTTTAGAATTCATTCCAATTAATCTACATGGTAAAGCTTCTATAATAAATTCCTTCTCAATGCTGACACTTTCACTAATAATGGCATGTATTGTATCTTCGCTCAATTTGTTTTGTAATTTATTGTAAAGCAACACCGCAAAATCTGTATGCATACCTTCATCTCTAGAAATCAATTCATTGGAAAATGTAAGACCCGGCATAAGTCCTCGTTTTTTTAACCAATATATTGAACAAAATGCTCCACTGAAAAATATACCTTCAACACACGCAAATGCTACCAATCTAGTTGCAAAATCTGATTGTGTATCGTGTATCCATTTCGTGGCCCAATCTGCTTTTCGTTTGATACAATCAAAATTTTGTACGGCATTAAATAAAGTCCGTTTTTCGTCTTTATCGTGAATATATGTATCAATCAACAGTGAATAGGTTTCTGAATGAATATTTTCCATCATAATTTGAAATCCATAGAATGCCTTCACTTCGGCAATAGGAATATCGTTCATGAATCGTAAACCTAAATTTTCTAATACAATACCGTCACTAGCTGCAAAAAATGCTAATATCATTTTAACGAATTTTTGTTCTCCAGAGGTTAATGTTTTCCAATGAGATGTATCTCTAGAAAAATCGATTTCTTCCGCTCTCCAAAAACAATTCATTTGATTCTTATACATAGCCCATACATCCTGATGCTCTATAGGGAACATAACATGTCTTTCGCTAGATTCAGTAAGTAATGGTTCACTCATTCCTTGATATATTAAGTAAACTTTTAATATTTATTTCTAATGTATAAAAAAATGGACTTTATAAATAGCGCTTTACAAGGAATTAAAACATACATCACTGACAATATAGAAAAAAACAATGACGAATATGTCATTCGTAACGCAAAGTATAACATCGAGGAAATTAACGCGTTATTGGAAAAACATTCTGTTAAGTTGTAATTTTTTTCTTTATGTATTGTATAATGCATACCAAGAAAGGAGGATACAGATACAAAACAAAGTCCAAGCCAAAGACAAAGAAGTTGAATAGAGGACGGGTTAAAACCGTGAAAACACCAAAAAATAAATCACGAACGAAGAAAAAGAGACAAACTAAGAAGAGAGGATAAATTTATTAGATACTTTTTTCTGTATTGAATATATACAGTGAAAAATGTCAAAATCTCAGAAAAAAACATATTCACGCAAACCAAACGCTTCAAAGAGTATTATTTCATCCGTGTACAAATCATTTATGAAAAGTAAAATGGTTTTGTACATGATACTGATATTATCTATTCTGAATATACTGCATGTTTTAGTTAACAACGATATTCCATGTTTATGTATGTTTATAGTCACTGCGACTGCAACTTACTATTTTACAAAAAATATGAAAATTGTTCTAGGAATACCATTGGTCTTGTCGTCATTTTATTCTTGCTCCATGTTTGTGAAAGAAGGTTTGGAAAATAACAAGAATGAAGAAGAGACAGAAGAAGAGACCGACGAAGAGACAGAAGAGAAAAAGAAAGAAAAATTTGTAGGAACCAAACTCCAACCAAAAGCATTACATGATGATGATGAAGTATCCGATGTGTATATTGATAAGTCTCAAACAATTGAAAATGCATACGCTTCTTTGGATGAATATTTAGACAGTGAAGGACTTCAAAAACTATCTAAAGATACAAATAATTTAATCAAAAAACAAAGTCAACTGATGAATTCTATGAAACAAATGGGTCCATTAATGAAAAATATGGACGGAATCATGAAAAGCTTAAATGATACAGACATGTCTCAATTTAGTAACGTACAAGACAATCTTCAAGGTATGGTGGACAAAATGAGTAATTCTAGTAAAAAAAAGTAATATAATTCTATAGTAAACATATATACATGCCTCGTAATTCTAAGTGTCCTCCTCACACCTTTTGTATTAACAAAACTTTACTTGCAATTATTTCTGTTAGTATGATACTATTTGCGTTGATATATCATTCTAAATACAAATTTGTATCAATTAATGATCATGTCGAAACGAAATCAACCCGAAATTATATATTTCAAATGAAAGATAGTTCAAGAATAAATGATACTTTTCATGATGTGTACAAACCTCCTCAACAAGAAAATCCATATATTCAAAATATACCAAATACATTACAAATTAATGTTCCTACTAGTTTTCGCCCAACTGAGTATAAGCAGGTTGGTATATTAACTCGTTCTGATCCAAGTGATCAAAATAGAGAGAGGGAGACCATACTAGCATTGTTTGGTAGACCCGTACATAAATCAGGTTCCAAATGGCAGTATTATACAATGACAGATAAAAGCCAAGGCATAAAATTACCAGTGAAGTACAAAAATAAGACATGTTCTTCTTCATATGGTTGTGATGAATTGTATTCAGGAGATGAGGTGCATGTTCAAGGATACAATGAAGCTTTTAATGTTACTATTTACGATGTGGAAAATATGCATTATTTTTAAGTGCTATAATGTAAATAACTTAAACGATTATATTGTGCGTATAGTGTATACTTTATGTGGAAAGTGATAAAAAGTATATTTGGTATATTTTATATATATTTTAATCGGTGTCCACCGGTACATACGGTACAAAACGTAAGTTTATCTGAATTCGTAAGGCATACATGGTATTCCCAGATGCAACAAGAAGTCGCGTATCAATCAAAAAAATCATTATATTGTGTTACAGCGACATACAATATTGAAAAAAATAGAACTGTTCCATTTTTTGACGGTAATGTGATTTCTGTGTATAACTATGCAAATTACGATAAAGTTAATGGAGAACCAATGAATGCGAAAAATGGTACTGTTCTATGTGCAAAACAGGTTATACCAAATACGAATTCTAAATTTTCTGTGGCACCATGTAATGTAGTAAGTATATTTGGTGGTCCTTATTGGATTATTGGTGTTGGTAAGAATTATGAATGGTTGATTGTAAGCGGTGGTCAACCCAGAAATGAATATTCTGATGGGTGTACTACAAATGTGAACACGACAAACAATGCAGGATTATGGATTTTTTCTCGAAAACCTGTAATATCAAAAGATAATTTGAAGCAAGCTATGACTTTATTAACTTACAAAGGATATACTCTATCTCAACTAATACCTGTAGAACAAACCGGATGTACATACAATGATGCATTTATCAAGTGAAATTTCGGATAAATATATTTAAACACAATAATCAAAATGTATATGTATTCAATGGGAAAAACATTAATTTATATGGGAGCTGGTTTTGATGATTCGTTTTTATTTGATGTAAGTATTCGAAACATATATGACAAATATATATTGTACGATATGCTTCCAAACACAACATTCTATACACATCAAGAATATGGATATAACTGTGTATCAAATGAAAAACGGTTTTTAAAACTACTCAAACAAAATTTTGGGCATTATCATCGAAACAAAAATAGATTGTATTTTCCAGAGTACAATATTGTCTATAAGTTACATACAGATTGTGATAAAATAAACAGATTTCGTAAAGGAGATTATCTTTTAAAAAAATATGTACATCCACAAATTCAACAGTTTATGACAAATAGAGACATTCTCGTAAATTGTGATACATTGCATAAGCTAAACGATACATGTCTAAAAAAAGCAAATTTAGTTCATTTACCTGAATTTATTTACGACGACAGATGTTATTGTAAATATGTGGACCATTTTTAATAATTCATAATCAATAATCAATAAATAATATATTAAATATAAAATATATTATTTAATTGTTCATGGGTGCAGTAAACTCAACATTATTCCACGCGAATAAGTGCAATAAATGTGGTATATCTTATGATTATTATTCTACTCAAAAACATCGGTCCCGAATGTCTTGTAAAACTAAAAGTGGTAAATTTAAGTATCACTGTTTCGCATATATAAAACATATACCATGGTGGACATAAATTTACTATTGTTTTTTCGACATAGATCTTAGATTATACTTTGATGTTCTTTTTGTTTTTGATCTAGTTTTTTTATGTATTGATTTTGACTTGCGAGTAGATTTTGACTTGCGAGTAGATTTTGACTTGCGAGTAGATTTGCGTTTTTTGGAAGGTAATTCATGAATATTATCAGTGTTTTTTCTTTTTATACTCTTTCTGGTAGTTCTTCGTTTCGGTAACATTTTAATTATGTTGTCAACCGAATATTCTTCTAGTAAATGAAATGGATTTTTATCTTTGATTTGATTAATATTATTTAATTTTAATACTTCTACTAACTGATTTTCTGTATAAGTTTGTTTCATCATCATAATACTATTTAAATTTTGAATTCTTTGTTTTATCATTTTTTGTTTTTCTATATTAGGTATATTTCTATTGCATAAAGGTTCAGAACTATTGATATCTTGTACTTTTAGTGTTTCTCCTTGTTTGATTACAAGATTAATAAGAGTATCATCATTCATATAGATGTTACGCACATCAACTATCATTGGAATAGTAATTGAACTATTGTCTACTAAGCCATCCGGGAAACATTTTTCTTGTTTTAATGATATTTTTTCTCGGAATCCAAATTTATAATATACACATAATGCTCTCACATTTTCGTAATTTCGTGCGAGTTCTAATATACCATGTGAATATCTATCATTGTATTTATACATCGTAAACACATACATATACACAAGAGCTTTTCCAATTGGAAATAGTGTATTCAGTTTTTTATTAGTACATATTAAATTCAAAACTGGTGTTGACGTAAAAGGAGTTGCATTACATTCTCCAATTTCTACAATTAAAAATCCCGCTACTGTATCACCTGAATAAATGATACCAATATCATATTTTTTTTTATGACTAGAATCACTACGTATATTATCAATACAATTTGAAATCGTAAAGTCTACATATTCTTCCCGAATGCCTTCACAAATTTTTAAATTTGTCTTTAATGTATCTACTTCTTGATTAGTAAGTGTTTTTATGTCATTACCTAAACATATTTTAATACTATTTTCAAGTGAAATAGTATTAAAACTTTGAACATAATCATTCAATTTGTTGAATATTCTTTGATTAAAAAACATATGTATACATTAAAGATAGAATTTTTTTTCCCTATACTTTTTTATGTAAATTTTCCAAACGATTTATAATATTATCTTCAGAATAATCCATAATATCGACGACACACAAATACGAATTTTCCTTTAATAATTCGTGAAGTGCTCGAATACGATGTATTCCGTCATAACAAAAATATACATTTTCGTGTTTTGCCAAATAGAGTATACCTTCTACATATTTTTGTTTTTGAATGACTCTTTTCATCTTTTGTACTTTTATTGGATCTACTTTTCTATTTTTATGCCAATTTAGAATATCCAGTGTACAAATATATTCAGATTTTAAAATATGCACTTCTTTCATGATGCATTTCTTTATTTCGGTACTTATGTTTATATTGTTTATGAGAAGGATATACGGTGTAAGATTTTTTTTATTAATTGCATATATGACAGCAGTATGAATTATGATTAAGCAGTTTTCTTATCTAGTAATGTTTTAGAAGACAATTCGTTGATAATTTTATTTTTGATTTTATCTCCATCACATGAATATAACTTTGTACATTCGTTCGTAATTCCAAGTATTGTTTCGTGTGTGGTACCATGACTGACCCAATGTTTATTTTCTTTTTGATTCTTCCAACTGTTTAAACTTTGGATTTGTTTGGAATTAACATCACGAATTGCGTTATTAATCATATTATAATTATGATCACGATTCCATATATCTTGATCTTTCACATAGAAACACTTGCGTTTTTGATCTGTACAATGAATAGGTCGCTTTGTCTCCTCAAGTTCTACTAAACTTCGTAGAAATGTTTGCTTTAGTCCTTCCACATAACCATTGTCGTATATATGTAACAGATCGTCGAATGTTATTTTAAGTTGTTTAATGAAGTCTGATAAATTATATGCATCTTTACAATCTGTATTCAAAAATTGTATTAAATTTACATTTTTCTTTATATGTGTTGTATTTTGAATAATAGTGGGTTTACTGGCCAATTCAATAACTTGTTTCTGCAACTCTCTATTCTCACAGATTAGTTTAGAAAACATACTTTTTAGCTCTTCGTCACTTGTTTGTTCAGAATGACAAAGTACTTGATTTTCTACATGACAATTTTTTAGATGACGAGAAAGACCTGATTTGTATTTGAATATTTTTTTACACAATTCACATTCGGTATTAATTATTGATTTTGAGTTTTCGTAATTTATACGATTATGGCTATGTATATTAACACGCATGTTTGTATGTTTCATTGTACTGCAGTGTTTTGTGTAATCTGATTTTCTAAACGTTTTATATTTGCAAGGTTTACATACATATATTTTTTTATTCATAGAAACATACATTCATATATTGTTTATATATTTATTATATTTTATAATTTATTTCTATAGAATGTTTATAAAATCTACCATTATTTATTTTCAACATATGGGGGGGTATAGCGCAAAACCATTAATTATCTTAATATAATAACCTGAAAATTGCGTTTTTTGCAAGAATAAAATTCTCCGTAAAATTAAAGCAAGTTTTTGATAAGTTATTGTTTTAAGTTTTTCTAATTTTTGTGAACAAAATATAGTTTTTTTTGTTACTGGGTTCGTAACAGTTGAGAGTTTTTATTATTTACGATGTTATGTTAATACCTGTAAATTGAGAGTTTTTATCATTTTGTGCATTACTGAACGCTAATAGATTGAGAGTTTTTATTATATACGATGTTATGTTAATGCCTCTAAATTGAGAGTTTTTTTAAATATGTTACCATTTGTCACAATTTGACAATCAGTGTAAATCAAATTTTAAAAAGTTGTAAAATTTATTACAAGTCAGTGTCTTACTATTTATTTTTTTTAGAAAAATTTTGTGAGTTACCATTTTGTTACCCTAAATTACCATTTTGTTACCATTTTGGAAATTTTGTCAAAAATGGCGTTTTTTTGCTTATGGTAACAAAGTATTTACTAGTTATAGAGAATCTTACCATTAACAAGTGAAGCGTTTTTTTCACTTTTTTGCAAAAACTTTTTTAGGATTTTCAAAATTGGACATTTTGAAAAATGTCCATTTTTTATTTTTAATTTCTATTTTTAAAAAAAAAAAAAAAGGTTTGTTTTAAGTTTTGGACAAGTTTTGTTTGTAAGTTTTTATTTGAAAATCACAAAAAAAAATCAGTTTTAATTAAATTGTATCAAACTTTTGTATCATATTATTCAACCATATTGTTTTCTAATTTAGAAGCAGTTGGTTTAGGTAAAACATCTGTATTTTCAGATGTTTTGTAATTTTGAAAAGGTTCATTTAATTTATTAGCTACATTTTCTAACATTAGCAAAATTTCTTTGACTTTATCATAATTCCATTCATTGTGGATAGATTCTTTAATGTTATCTTGTTCATTATCTTCAACATTATGCTCATCTTCCTTTTTTTCTTCTACATTCTCATCAACGTTATTATCTACAATATCATTTTCATTATTATTTTCTTTTTCTTCTACATTCTCATCAACGTTATTATCTACAATATCATTTTCATTATTATTTTCTTTTTCTTCTACATTCTCATCAACGTTGTTATCTACAATATCATTTTCATTATTATTTTCTTTTTCTTCTTCATTCTCATCAACGTTGTTATCTACAATATCATTTCCATTATTATCTTCTACTTGTAGAATTTCATTATCTACATCTATTAAATTATCATTAATTGTAATATCATTTTGATTGTCATCATCCTTATCAAATATGGTTTCTTTGTTAGTTTTGTACTCTTCTATATCATTTTCATCCATATTTAAATTTTCTTGAAACGTTTCGTTTGGTTGAACAACTCTATCTTCTAGTTTTGAAGCAGATTCATTTTCATTCACAGAAATCGTATTGAATGTATCAGGTTTGTTTTTTTTTGGAAATTCATTCATTTCAATATTTTCTTTTTTATTGGAATTTGATAGGAACTTAAACGCTGATCCTTTTTGTGTTTTACGTCTCAATTTTTGAGTTACATGTATATTCTTAGGTTTCATAGTACGTGTTTTCTTGTGTTTCTTTTGCATAGACTTAGAAATGGTTCGTAATTTCTTCATCAATCGTGATTTGGATTTGGATTTGGATTTGGATTTTGATTTCGAATTGTGTTTTGTTGTTTTCTGTTTAGACATCCTACTATATATTATGATATACGGATAATAAATTAATCTACTCTATGTATAATAATGGCAAAAACTGGTTCTCCAGAAAACAATTCATATCCAATTTATCCAAGTGTAGTTGATTTCAAATCAAAAAATACATGTGGATCAACATGTACTATAAAAAAAGATTTGAATCATAAAATAACAAATGTTTCATTAAACAATGATATAACAACAAACAAGCACTTCATCTCTATTTATCCAAACGGAGCAGGTGATAATTTTATAACTTTTCAAGGACAGAAATATTACGTTAGTCTCATGACTCTATTTTACGGATATGTGCATACAGTCAGGGATCAAGTTAAAACTCAAAATGAAACAGAATTGCATATTTTATTTAAACGTGGAGAGAGTGAGATTATATTAGCAATACCGGTTCGAGTTGCAAATAACGATTTCATCGATACTACATCAATTCATTTCTTCCAAGAAATACTGAAACCAATCCGATCAAAAAAAAACAACATCAGCTCTATCCAATTAAATCAAGGTATTTTGTTAGAAGAGTTGATTCCAGATGGTGGATATTGTTTCTATCAATCCAAATCAGTAAAAGAAAAAATTCAGAAAAAAGGGACAAACAAAACAAAAATATCTGGTCTTCAAACAATCCCTCCGACTGTTTTCTATTACAAACAAAGCCTGAGTATGCGTGCGGATGATATGAAAATTCTTAAATCTTTACAGAAATACGAATTTATTGCAAATGACAACCCACAAAATATAGGAATGTTTGTATATTCATCGAATCAAGATTTCACAGGATTATCTGAATCAAAAGACAACGACATTTACATTGACTGCTCACCTGAAATGAATGAAACAGAAACTACTACAGAAGATGTTGGAAAGAAAGATGTTGGAATATTTCAAATGGCTATGCTCATAGTAGTCGTTTTGCTAATTCCCCCAGTATTAGCGTTTTCCAATCGGTTTAGAAAACACGGAATGAAAGATGGTTGGGGTCTTGCTACATTTGCTTTCACTTTATGTATGTTAATTACATGTACAATGCTATTTTTCAATTATAGTAATGACCCAAGATACAATTCTGTACTATGGCTCACAACTATAGTATTAGTTGTTTCTCTCATTTGTGGAAGTCTATTTCTGTATAATATATACTAGAACAGAACAAACACTCGATGATTTTCAGTCGTTGTGTAATCACTGTAATCTCCAGAAACGCCGACTTTCTAATATTTAGGGATAATTAACAAAAATTGTTAAGTTAATTTATAAAATTTATTTAAAAATAACATATATTAACAATATATAACGAAAATGGTTAAATATTCATGCGAACGATGTGGAAAGGATTTCTCTCAAAAATCTCACTATGATTCCCATAATAGACGCAAAACGCCTTGTGAAAATAATGCTGATAAAATTAAGGCACTTGTAGATAAAGCAGTTGAAGAAAAAATAAAAGAATTAAATAAAAAATTGATTGTTGAAAATGAAGAAGGAAATATTAATACAGACACTATGGAGCATCAACAACCAAAAGAAGTTAAAAAATTTAAGATTAAAAAGAAAAATCTTAAAATTGTGAATCCTAAACTTAGAGTTGCTTCTATGTTTGCTGGGTGTGGAGGATTAGATTTTGCATTTCATAAACAAACAGATAGATACAACATTGTATATGTTAATGATTTTGATAAAGATTCTTGTAATACCTATGAAAAATATTATAAATTTAAACCCATCTGTGAAGATATAACAAAAATAGAAACTATTCCAGATTGTGATATACTTACAGGTGGATTTCCATGTCAAGGATTCTCGGTAGCAAATTTATATAGGAAAGAAACGGATAATAGAAATAAACTTTATTTAGAACTAGTCAGATTATTAAAACTAAAAAAACCTAAATATTTCATATTTGAAAATGTTAAAGGCATATTAAGTTTAGGTGGTTATGAAAATAATTTAGATAAGAAAAATAATAGAGGAACGATATTTAAAATGATAGTTTCAGATTTAGAGAAATGTGGTTATCAAGTAAATACAAAATTGTTTAAAGTAAAATGGTATGATATACCTCAAAATAGAGAAAGAGTTATCTTCATAGGAATTCGTAATGATATTTCTGAAAAAATTAATTTTGAATGGCCTATTGAAAAACAAGAAATTACAAAAACATTAAAAGATGCGATTGGTGATTTACCGATTGAATATAATGAAGAAATTCAACATATCGGAACAAAACATAAAGTAAAACTTACAGGTTATATGGGAAATAGAAAATTAGATTGGAATAAAATATCTCCTACTATTACAGGAAGAGGAGGAGGAACTGGAGGACCAGTTATAAATGTTCATCCAAGTGGAAAAAGACGAATGACGGTTAGAGAATATGCTAGAATTCAAACATTTCCAGATGACTTTATGTTTGAAGGTTGTATATCATCAATGTATAGACAAATAGGGAATGCAGTTCCTCCAAAGTTCTCATTTATTCTATCTAATTTAATACACGAATTAAACAGTCAACTATAATTTATTCTAGGAGCACCTCGTGTAATTCTGGGACAAGATAATTTATTTATATCATTTACAATTAACCATCCTTTGTTTTTATCAACTATAATTAATTTCATTGTAGTTGCTTCCTTACGAACACATTCATTTAACATATCTTGTAAAGATTTATCACCTAAACTGTAAACAATATCTTTAATATATTCAGACTTTAAACTTACATATTCGTTTTCTGATTCATATTTTTTTAGTTTATTGAACAATTCATTTAATTTTTGTAGATTAGTTTTTGATAATTCTAATCTATCAATACCATCAATTATAGTAGTTCTTGAAGAACCATATTTTTTATTAATATCATTGTAGAATTGTTTTGCTAATTCACATTCTGATTTATATTTGATAATCCAACAAACAAATAAATTTATTATTATTCTAAATATCTTTCTCATATCATTACAACCCTCAGTTCCTAATGTGCAATCATCATTTGTCATATCCTTTACGCTAATGTTTCCCATAGCTGGATGAATTAAATCAACCGTGCTATTTTGGCCTCCTAATGGTGTTGATATATCAAGTTCTTTTGCTAGTTTTTCTTCACCATTTCCAACACATTTTTGACTACTTATGAATGGTATATCTTTTGATTTATCACTCCACTCGTGATATTTATCCACACCGATTTCATCACATTGTGTTTGTTTCTTATTAATAATAATAAGTTTTTTTTTCTTTTTTATCTTAATCTTTTTTGGTTTAGGATGTTGTTCTACAACTTCTATTTGACTGGTTGTTTGTTCAGAAGCCATATTGTGTTCTTTAAGTATAAAATAAGTTATTACATCAATTTTTTTATAAATTGTTAAATTATATTATAATGCATACACATAAAAGTAGTGATTATAAACTATCAGCAGTTAGATACTATTTATCCCATTCTAAAAATCAAGTGCAAACCTGTAAAATATTCGGTTGTTCTGAAAGAAGTTTAATGAGATGGGTAGATAAATACAAATCTACAAATAATATTACACGAAAGAAAAGAGATTATACATCATATAAAATTACTAATAGTCATATTTTATTCATAAAGCAACAACTTAAACAAAATAAAACTATAACAATGGATGAATTGTTAGTCAAATTAAAAACTAAATATCCTAACTTAACACTATCAAGAGTTCATTTAGGTAGAGTTGTAAGAGATATTAATATCACACTAAAACAAACACGATTACGACATGTTCCAAAAACAAGATATA
>Ga0181553_10003210_pt1 | contig 14229 bp, 10 predicted proteins | sample 011ome_17_FD_133753 | JGI IMG/M metagenome (GOLD analysis project Ga0181553, IMG submission 133753) | Coastal salt marsh microbial communities from the Groves Creek Marsh, Skidaway Island, Georgia - 011502XT metaG (megahit assembly) | ecosystem: Environmental > Aquatic > Marine > Intertidal...
ACCTCACCAGCGTTAAACTGATCTAATGAGCCAGTTCCCCCGCTTGCGGCAAGATCAGAACCCAACAGATTGGAATAATCATTAAAGAATCCAACTATTTCTCCTCTAAGTTTTCCCACACCAAAGCGAGAACCTAATTCATAGTTAATGCTATACTCGGCTTTTTCTCCTGGAGCATTTCCTGGAGGTGAAAACCCCTTGTGGATACCGCCAAACATAGACAGACTGTTAGAAAAGCTATAATTGAATCCGATACCTGGAATAATTACATCCATTTGATTTTCTCTAGTGACTGGCGTACTTTGTCGATTTTGATCATTCGCACCCCAATCTTCTCGGGTCAGTGTCATGCTTTCATAGCGAAATCCAGGTGTAATCGTGAGATTGTTAAATTTATATTTGTAAAGCACGTAGGAGGCAAAAGCATTTGCGCTCGAAATTCGGTTTCCTTGACCGCCCCGCGTACCCATTGAAGTAAGGGCCATTTCTCCTTCATAAATTCGGTATCCGTCTTCCCACTGAAAACGATCTTCCTCGTCGTAGTGCAATCGAGCTCCTATTTCAACATCATGGAACGAACCGTTTTTTCCATACCAGTGGTAGTCGATTTTGGTTTGAATACCACGAGAATAATATACACGATTGTTTGCCTTTAAAAGAAGGGCATCGTCGGCTGAGTTGATAGCCCCGTTAATGGTGTTCATGTGGTTCGGAAAAGCAAGTGGATCATTGATCACTGCTGATAAACTCTTCGTATTATTTTCGAAGACGACATCGTCAAGTTTATACCAGTTACGTGTGAACTTATTATCATATGCGTTTGTAACAACCCTAAGTTGCTTTGAGAAATCAATGATGTGCGTAAGCATCACTTGACGCTGTTCAGCGTTCATTACATCCATTTGCGAAGCAAGATATCGGGAATAAGGACTCGTATTAAAATCTGCCTCAGAAAGCCCCAGGTAGGTTTCATTGGATTTTTCATTATATAAATGGTATTTGACTTCCAGAGACTGTGAAAGTTTTGCATCGACATTTGTAGAAAATCTTAATTTACCTACAATATCATAAATGTCAAAGCCTGTATTTTCTTTATCTCCCAAACGCTTAAAACCATCCGAATTGTAGTTCAAATATTCAAGCAAGTATCCTGTTTTTTCAAAAGATTGGCCTATGGAAGTATGTAGTTGCGTGGTGTTAAAACTCCCATAACTGGAACGAATTTTTGCTGAAAAATCGTCTGGAATGGCTGTTGAAACTAGGTTAATTGCACCCCCTGTTGTAAAAGGTCCATGTTGAACCTGACTACTTCCTTTTAGTATTTCAATGGCTTGCATACGCAATACCGATGGAAAATAATAAGCCGCCGGCGAGCTGTAGGGTGCTGGTGCAATAAGTACGCCGTCCTCCATGAGGGTAATCTTTGAACTCCGTTGAGGTGAAGTGCCGCGAAGTGAAATATTAGGGCGCAAACCATACCCGTCTTCCTCATACATATTCACGCCAGGTACCGCACGAAGTGCTCTATTGATATCAGCATAACCAAATTGTTCCAAATCTTCAGTGGACAAAAAGTAGGATGCACCCGTTCGGTTTTGTGCAGCAAATTTATTTCCAAGAATTGTGTTTGCACGAATAATTACTTCATCGAGTTTTTGTATCGAATCCAATACAACATCTTGAGACGTGTTTTGGGCAAAAACACTTGCTAACGAAAAGGTCATGAAAAACAACAATGGTACCCTCAAAACTTATTAATTTAGATCAATTAAAAATAATTTCGGGCAAATTTAAAACCTTAAAAAATGGAATGCAAACTATTTAGAATAATTTTAAATAAAGTTTTTTAACAACGGAATAATAGGGGAGCAATGGTCAAATAAGTCTAGATTTATAAATTGCTAGGCGAGTGAATTGCTTCCGCTTTTTTGTAAAATTTTTTCCATAAGGGTGCAATTCTTAAGGAATTAGATAACTTACCCGAAAATTCCTTTTTGGAACTCGATGTACGAAAGACCCGGTATTTGGACAATGATATTATTGAAATTCTTGATGATTTTTCATTTAAGGCCAAGCTTAGAAATATTTCCATTAAATTAGTGTCCGAAAGAGGCGTTGCTGAAAACATACCCAACTATTTGGATTTTTTCAGAAACACACCCAAGAAAAAACCCTATATAGTGTTATAAATGCAAAAAAAATTAGTTATCAATATTTAAAAATTAATCACAATGGAAAATTTATTAGTACACAATACACAAACAAAAGAATCGCAAGCAGCTATTAACCCTGAAAAAGCCTTACAACTTTTAAAAGAAGGGAACCAACGCTTTTTGGACAACGCAACAATTTCGCGTTCCTTCGATAAGCAAATTGAATTAACGACAGGCGGACAATTCCCTTTTGCCGCAGTAGTGAGCTGTATAGACTCTAGAATCCCAACAGAAATTATTTTTGATCAAGGAATTGGCGATATTTTCAATGCTCGCGTTGCTGGAAATTTTGTCAATGTTGACATTTTGGGGAGTCTTGAATTTGCTTGTAAACTGGCGGGATCCAAGTTGATTGTTATTATGGGACATACCTCATGCGGGGCAGTCAAAGGAGCGTGCGATCACGCAAAACTTGGAAATCTTACAGCCATGTTGGACAACATTACACCGGCTTTGGATAAAGTAAAAACAGCAGATGGTGTGGATCGTAGTTCTAGCAATATAGATTTTGTGAATGAAGTCGCTGTTCAAAACACGCATCTTACCATTGAAAAACTCAAACAAGACAGTCCTGTTTTAAATGAAATGATTGAAAACGGAGAAATCCAAGTAGTGGGTGCTATGTATGATGTTGCTTCGGGAAAGGTTTCTTTTTTCGATTAATTCATTCGAACACAAAGAATTAATTTATTTTTGAGTCACTACCCTCTTTTTGTTGTATTTTAAAAAAATCAGTTATTCAACACTTTTTGTATGATGAACAACGCTGTAATTTCTACGTTTCTATTTTTTGTAGCATTTGGTTTTTCCCAACAAAAACCAAACATTCTTATCATACATACAGATGATTTGGGATATCATGATTTAAGCTTTACGGGTTCACAATTATACAACACAAACAACATTGACCAATTAGCAATGGAGTCTGTGAGTTTTACCAACGCATACAGTAGTTATCCGCGTTGTACACCCTCACGTTATGCAATGATGACAGGTACTTATCCAGTAAACGAAAACAAAGGTTTTTTAGGAGGAATTCCTGATGATAAAAATTTCATCAAGCAATTTAATAACGCAGGATACAATACAATTTTTGTAGGAAAATGGCATTTGGGCGAAGACAAAAGTGACCCTAATAATTTTGGGTTTAAACAAACCTATGCAGCAGGAAGAGCTGGCGGATTAGGTTCTAGGTTTTATCCGTTCAATTACAACAAAAAAGGAAAACGCCATAAAGAACAAGTTGAAGATCTAGAAAAAGAAGGTGCTAATGGCGATTATGCATCCGATCTGTTAACAGATGCTACTATCAATTTTATTAAAAACAATCCAAAAAATCAACCTTTTTTAGCAGTTCTAGCATTCTATTCAGTACATACGCCCATTGAGGCAAAACCAGAAGATGAAGCTCGCAATAAAGAGCAATTAAAAAGCATTGATTTTGGGGATACACCAACATATATACCCGATGGACAAGGAAGACGAAAAATGCGTCAAGACGATCCAGCCTATGCAGGAATGGTTGAAAATGTTGACGAAAATGTAGGGAAACTTTTAAAAACCCTTGAAAAGTTAGGGATAGATAAAAATACGATTGTAGTTTTTTCTTCAGACCATGGAGGACTATCTAATGATGGTTTTAAAGGAAAAAGACATTTAGCGACAACCAACTCTCCTCTTAGAGCAGGAAAAGGATGGCTATATGAGGGAGGCATTCGGGTACCTCTTTTTGTTAAATGGGATCGGGAATTAAAGCCGCATGTCGAGCAAGAATCTATTGTATTAGGGATGGATGTGTTTCCTACCCTACTAGAATTAGCTTTAAACAAAAAAATAAAAGATATTGACGGCAAAAGCTATGCATCTGTTTTAAAAGGTAAAAATACCTGGGAAGACAGAACCGTTTTTTGGATATCCCGAAAAGCAAGACCCCATAGCACGGGTGACAGTAAAATGATTGCAGTGCGGTCTGGAGATTACAAATTGGTTCAGTATATAGAAACCAAACAGCTAGAGCTTTATAACCTTAAAGAAGATATTTCTGAAGAATTCAACCTTTCAGATAAAGAGCCCGAAAAAATGAATCAATTGCTCAAGCAACTAAACGACTGGAAAGAGGAAATGTTAGTGCCCAAGCGTTTGGATGTTGGTAAAAATAAATAAGGCTATTCCTTAGCAATTTACTTGTGCCTAAACTATCGTATATTTGGATTCTGAAGAAAAAGACTCTAAAGCTGTCTTTTTGAAATTGGAAACCAATTTTTATGATTGAAAAAAAACCTGCACTTGTCATTTTAGCCGCTGGAATCGGAAGTCGTTATGGCGGATTGAAACAGCTAGACACATTTACAGAACACGGCGCCACCATTATGGATTTTTCGGTCTATGATGCCCTTCAAGCTGGATTTGGAAAATTTGTGTTTGTGATTCGAAAAAATATTGAAGAAGAATTTCGAAGTGTTTTTGACGAAAAACTAAAAGGAAAAGCAGAGGTTGCTTATGTGTTTCAAGAAGTAGATTGTGTCCCCAAAGCCTTTCAAAACCCAAATCGCACAAAGCCTTGGGGAACCGGGCATGCTTTGCTTATGGCCAAGGACGAAGTCACCGAAAACTTCGCTGTAGTCAATGCCGATGATTTTTATGGCAAAGAGGCTTTTGAGGTAATGGCCAAACAATTGATTCAAACCGATACAAATTCCTACGCATTTTCTTCCATGGCTTATTTTTTAAAAAATACTGTTTCTGACCATGGGTATGTTTCCAGAGGGGAGTGTAGGGTTGACGCAAACGGGTTTTTAATTGACGTTACCGAACGCACTCATATTGAAAAAGTGAAGGACGGACTTGTTCGAAAGGATGAATTTGGAAATTTTGTTCCTATCAACGGAGATACTGTTGTTTCGATGAACTTTTGGGGTTTTACTCCCAAATGTTTTGAGTTTGGGCAAGCGCTTTTTGATCAATTTTTAAAAGACAATACCGACAATCCTAAAGCAGAATTTTATATCCCCACAGTGGTAAATGAAATTTTGAACTCTGGAATAGCCTTTGTCAAAGTCCTAAAATCCAATGCACAATGGTTTGGAGTAACCTACCAAGAAGACAAAGAAATTGTGAAGGCAGCGATACAAAAACTGCAAAGTCAAGAGGTGTATCCTGCGAAACTCTGGTAGCCCTAGCTTTTATCGACCAAAATCGTCTTGCACTCTTACAATATCGTTTTCATCCGAAGGATTCTCAGGATCGGTATGTTGCCATATTTCAGCAATAATAGCCTCTTTGTCCAATCCAATCAAACGATGGCGTTCTCCTTGCGATAACTTTATTTGATCGCCTTCCGAATAGTGTTTCACTTCTTTTTGGGTGTCGTCGTCCGAACGAATGATACCAACAGTACCTTGATAAACCCTCCATATTTCGGCTCTTCGATGATGGTATTGCCACGAAAGGCGTGCATTGGGTTGAACGATTAAAATTTTTGGACTCAATTTGCCGCCAATTTTTAACGAATTTACATCCAATCCATCAAAAAAATAATCTGAAAAAGCTTGCGCCTGGGTTTCGTCGATGACCAAAAAACCGCCCCAAGGACGATCAAAGTCTTTTTGCGAGATTTCAAATCCAAGGGATTCTAACTGCGCTTCAATAGGGTGGGAAGTTGTCATTCTAAATAATTGTTTTAATGCTGGCAAAGATACTTTTTTTTATGTAACTCTAATAGGGTTTGGAGATGAGTAGTTGGTAATTTCTACTCACTAACCTTAGGGTTTTTAACTGACCTTTGTTTTGTTGTAGATAGTCCAATTTTATTATAAAATTTTCTTATTGCATTGGTTACCTCTTCGGGTTTTTCAACTGCTACTGAATGTCCTGCATCTGGAATAATAAATAATTCAGCATTAGGAATAATACTAGCCATATTTTTACTGTATTGCGGAGGGGTAGGTACATCGTTGTTGCCAACTATTATTCCTGTACGAATCTTAATTTCTGAAAGCTTTTCAAGTACACTGTCTCGGGCAAAAATACCTTTGCCAAAAGGTACGATTCCTTTTCTTTTTTGGCTTGTTATAATTTTTTTCCACTTCTTTACTTCAGATTTTCGAGATTTGTCTTTAAGAAAATTGGAGTGGAATAAAATAGGCATAACCTGACCAATCACAGGAAAAAATCCTATGTTTTTAACAACCCATAATAATGTGTTGTTCTTTTTCAATGCTTTCATACTTTCTTTTTCTGCAGACGTATTCATTAAAATCAATGATTTCAATAATTCAGGTCTTCTGATTGCAATACGCATTCCTATAAATCCACCTGTTGACATTCCAATAAAATGGACTGAACCTAATTCTAATTTTTCAATGAGACTTATCGCGTCATTCACAAGATTATCCATTTCATACCCCGTATGAGTAACTTCACTTTTACCGTGTCCTCGATGGTCATACACAATACATTTAAACTTGTCCTTGAGTATTTCAATTTGTCCTTTAAACATTTCATTATTCATCAAATACCCATGCGAGAAAAGAATAGTTTCTTTTCCTTTGCCGAATACTTGGTAATATATTTCAACATGGTTTACTTGAACTCTTGGCATTTTTTCTATTTTTTTTAGTGTTGGCTAACTACTGTATATCCACACTATTTCGTTTATTTCTTTTATATATTTTTACGTTTTTATATTTGTAATAGCTTATTTTTGAGATATTTGAATCTATATAAGAGGATCAAGTGGACTCTATATATTTGCAAGAGATTTTGTGCTTATAGGCGCATATATTTCAGTGGTCTTTGAATTTCCATGCCCTAAAAGTGTATGAATATGTCGCAGACTAACTCCTTGTTCTAAAAGATGAGTTGCTAAACGATTGCACAACATTTGCGAAGTAAATCCAGCAAAAGTCGCTTTTACAATATTTTGTTGTAGTTGGGTGTCAGATACGATCCGTAGGTTTTTCATGATTGTAGAACAGATTTGGATACTGTTTACTCAAAGATAAAAAAAATTAGGGAATAAAAATTTTCCCGGAACTGTGATTTCGAGACGCCCCTGTAACCGAAGCCAAGCAATTGTCTTTTCCTGTTATTTTTAGCAGTCCCAATAAGGCAAAAATCAAGGCTTCTTTGTAATTGACCAACAGTGGGTTTGGAATTACAAGTTGGCTAGTTGTTTTTTCTTTCAATTGCTCAATTAAAAATGCATTAAAAGCCCCACCACCCGTAACGAGCGTTCGCTGGTTTTTGTCAGAAGGCAACTCCTCACTGATTCTAATAGCGCAATGCGCCACCCAAGTGCTAAGGCAGTCTTGAGGAGAAAGGGTTTTATTTTTAACGATAGGCATCACAGTCGTTTCAACAAACTCAATGCCCAACGATTTTGGAGGTTTTTCAGAATAAAAAGGAAGGAACTCCAAGATTTTGAGAAGACTTTTGCTAATGACTCCTTTTTGGGCCATTTGACCGTTTTTGTCATACGGAGCTCCCAATTGTTGCGCCCAGTAGTTGAGCATTACATTGACTGGACAAATATCGTAGGCAATGCGTTTGCCTTTATCATGCATAGAAATGTTGGCAAATCCGCCCAAATTCAAACAAGCATCGTATTCTGAAAACAAAAGCTGATCTCCAATAGGAACCAACGGAGCGCCCTGGCCGCCTAGTTGAACATCTTGCGTTCTAAAATCACACACGGTTGCAATTCCCGTAGTTTTACTAATGGATTTTCCACAACCTATTTGTCGCGTATATCCCTCTTCGGGCCGATGGTGAACTGTATGTCCGTGAGAGGCGATAAAATCCACTTTTTGAATACCGTTTTTTTGAACAAAAGATTCAATAATTTTCCCCAACCATTTTCCGTAGCTTGTGTCTAGGGCATTCAACGTGTCAGTATCTGCAAAATAAGCGTCTTGCAGTGTTTTTTTACGTTCTTTGGAATAGGGAATTGTGGTGGCGTGTAGGATAGAAAAATCGGAAATGTTGGTTTTTGAAAAACGAACATAACACAAATCGACTCCATCCAACGAAGTACCGCTCATCACACCAATAACAAAGTGATTTTCTTCCCTACTTTTCATGGCAATACAAGATACTCAAAAAATAGAAGCGGGTTAGGAATTCGCTAAGGTTGTTAAAGTTGCAATAGTTTTTGTTGGATTTTCAGCAGAAAAAACAAAACTCCCAGCTACCAACACATCGGCTCCGGCTTCGACAAGTTTTTCGATGTTAGTATCCGTTACACCGCCATCAATTTCAATGAGGGTAGTTGCTTTTTTCTCTTGAATCAACTGGGAAAGTTGACGCACTTTTTCATAGGTATTTTCAATAAACGATTGCCCTCCAAACCCTGGATTGACACTCATGATACACACCAAATCTACCTCTTTGATAACAGATTCCAATACAGCCACGGGAGTATGAGGATTGAGAGCAACTCCGGCTTTCATACCTGCATTTTTTATTGCTTGCAAGCTTCGGTGCAAGTGCGTACATGCTTCGTAGTGAACCGTAAGGATGTCAGCACCCAAATCGGCAAAAGTTTGAATGTACGGGTCTGGGTTTACAATCATCAAATGCACGTCCAACGGTTTTTGGGTGTGTTTTGCCATCGACTTGATGACAGGCATTCCAAAAGAGATGTTGGGAACAAAAACACCGTCCATAACATCAATGTGAAACCAATCGGCTTGGCTATGGTTTACCATTTCGATATCCCTTTGAAGGTTAGCAAAATCTGCGGCTAGAACGGAAGGTGCTATGAGTTTTTTTGACATGAATGCGTTTTTTGTTTGTACAAAAATAAGGAATAAAAAAAACTCCGAGTAAATCGGAGTTTTGTGCTTTATCCCAAATAAGTTTTTAATATTTTACTTCGTGAGGTATGCTTTAACCTACGAATGGCTTTTTCTTTAATTTGTCGAACGCGTTCTCTTGTCAAATCAAAGGTTTCCCCAATTTCTTCCAAAGTCATAGGGTGTTGATTTCCCAGACCAAAATACAAACGGACTACGTCGGCTTCTCTTGGAGTAAGGGTTTCTAGGGCGCGTTCAATTTCGGTTCGCAACGATTCGTGGAGCAAAACACGGTCAGGGTTGGGAGATTCTCCACTTCGCAATACGTCGTACAAGTTAGAGTCTTCTCCTTCCACTAGAGGAGCGTCCATAGATACGTGACGTCCCGAGTTTTTCATCGACTCTTTCACATCTGATACGGTCATGTCCAATTCTTTGGCAATTTCCTCAGCCGAAGGAACTCGCTCGTGTGCTTGTTCCAAAAAGGCGTACATCTTATTGATTTTATTGATCGAACCAATTTTGTTGAGTGGCAAACGAACAATTCGAGACTGTTCCGCCAAAGCTTGAAGAATCGATTGACGAATCCACCAAACGGCATAGGAAATGAACTTAAAACCACGGGTTTCATCAAAACGTTTAGCTGCTTTGATAAGCCCCAAATTGCCTTCATTAATTAAGTCAGGAAGTGTAAGCCCTTGATTTTGGTATTGTTTGGCAACAGAAACCACAAATCGCAAATTGGCTTTGGTCAATTTTTCCAAGGCAATTTGATCTCCTGCTTTGATGCGTTGTGCCAATTCTACCTCTTGTTCGGCAGTAATCAAATCTACCTTACCAATTTCTTGTAAATACTTATCTAGGGAAGCGGTTTCTCTGTTAGTAACCTGCTTCGTGATTTTCAGTTGTCTCATTTAAAAAAGTTTCTTTTTTATAGCTTCTGCATGTTATACGCAAAAAGACACATAAATGTTACAAAAGAAATCAAGTATTTTCAAAAACTACTAACGAATACCTAAATTCGACCAATCCTCATTGTCTTTCACAATCCATTCGGAATCGCTTGCTGAGGTTCCTGCAGAAGCCGTCCAGTTGGGGTTTCCTTTAGTTACTGAAGTTTTTCTAACAAGCGTATGATCTTTGGTGGCAGCAGTTACACCCGCTACATCCCAACCGGAACCAGGATCTCCATTAAAATCCCCTAAGGTATCTACAATTTCATAGCTGCTTTCCGTACCATAAACCAAGGCATAACCGTCATCTCCGTTTGACAAATAGGTGTGCGTTTCATTTGCTTTGGCTAAAATGATTGGGTCAGCAGAACCGTGTGCAATGATGTAAAATTCTCCAGGCGCAATAGTAGCTCCGGGTTCAAATTCATTCCAATTCTCATGTTCTCCCACTGTAGTTGGAGCATTGGAAACACTCGGATAGGCATATTGAGTGAGGTCAATGGTTTCGGTAGATCCGTTGTAAATTTCCAAGTATTTGTTGTTAGAACTACCCTCGGCATATTCCGAGAAGTACAGACCTTCTACAGGGCCCGTTCCAGGGCCGCCTCCACAATTAAGAGCATCAGCTGTAAAATTAACATCGTTGGCATCTCTTATGTACAATTGTACACTGTTAAACACAGACATTACTCCAGTAATTGCTCCGTTTTGGGTAGGTAAAGCTTGACTAGAGAAAGTAGCTGCCGAATTCACAAAAACAGTGAGTTCGTCGGTACAGTCAGTTAGAGTATTAGATCCTGAATAGGTGGTTCCTGATTTAAATTGAACTCCGCTAATTGTTACCAATTGACTTTCGTAGTCTCCCGTTAGCGCTTCAGCCAAAGTAACAGATACAGGAGCGGGTGCAGTTCCCGCTGTTTGTGTAACGATATTTCCTGAGGGAATGTTGTTGATTTGCAAGAGACCGTTGTAGGTTTCAAGTGTAGTTCCCAAAATAGCAACCTTGATTTCTTGATCGATTTCAACATTGTGATCTTCGGTAAACCGAAGTAAAATACCCGCTGAACTGTCTTGAGCATATAAGTTTCTAGAAAAGATATTACCAGTACTTTTATCGGAGGTAACCGTTACAGTAACTACATAATTACCATCAACCGTAACATTGCTTCCCGAATGCATTGCTCTAACCTCAGCAATTGTTTTTGGAGTAGCATTGGCGTAGATGTCACAGGTTGTATTAGTCATATCAGCGTAATCGGTTTCAGTGCGAATCAGCAGCTGATAATCACTATTGTATTTGCTTAAAATACCAACAGTAGGACCGTTTCCAGAGGGAAGGGCTTGCTCAGCAAAAGTAGCATAGTTGCTGGTTCTTACAATAATTTTATTTGCATCACAATCCGAAAGGGAACGGTTGGTGCTGAAGTTGCCCTCGACGAAGTTTCCGCTATCAATAAATTGAACATCGTTTACTTTCACAAGCATTCCCAAATGGTCATCTGACAAGGCGCTTAAATCGATTTCAGAAGGAGCAATTGCATCGTTTGCATCTCCAAGAAAAACATGTTTGTAAACATCACTTGCCTCAATATTACCAACGTTGCCATTATATAACCCGCCCAAGTGCAACTCACCGTTGGAGTTGTCAATGTAAAGATCTTTAGCAGCAACAGTAATTTTTTGACCTACTTTATAATTTCTTAAATACAATTGAGTTTGATTGATTCGCAATCGAATTCCTCCTGTTTCATCCTGGATATAAATCAATTTGTAAAGGTTTCCACTGGAGTCGTTAGCAGTAATGGTAGCATCAAAAATTAGATTTTCTGAAATTTGAACCAAATCATCAACATACAGGTCTTTGATGTCTTGTATCGTAGCATTGGCTTCGGGAGCCGAACAGGTAAAATCTACGCCATCACAACGAGCATCGTTCAACGAAACATCGTCAGTGTCACGAATGTATAATTGGTAATCGCTTCCAAATTTACCCAAAACCCCTGTAATCGTTCCGCTTCCGCTTGGAAGTAATTGGTTATAAAAATCTGCGTATCCACTGTTTCGCAATAACAGCTCATTTTCATCACAGTCAATTAGGTTGATGTTGGTGTTGACTCCTTCAACAGCATAGGTTTGACACAAATTGGCTACGTCAACTTGCGTATTTTGTACGGTAATGAGGGTATTGATCATTGCATCGGTAATATCTGCTACGGAAGTAGAAGTAGGAGTAATGGTTTTGATTTCATCACAGGTTCCCGAAACATGGTTTTTCCAACGTGCGGCATCCAATCTTCCAACAGCAATAGAACCACTGCTTTGTTCATATATTCCACCAAGCTTAAGCACGCCGTTGTAGTTATCCAAATACAAGTCCTTCACGCTTATGAGCACACGACTTCCCACAGGATACAATAAATACAAATCACTTACATCCAAATCAATTTGAAATCCTTCGGTTGGATTCTCAATGGCATCTTGAAATTGTAGCGTTTTGAAAAAATTTCCGGATTGATCATTGGATACCACATATCCTTCAATGACCATATCGTCTTCAATTTGCACAATGGAACCTTTGTACAGGGCTTTGACTTCAGCGATGGTTGCGTTGACAGTTAAGCTAGTTTCAACGCAAGCGGTTGCCTGATCTGGAATTCCGTAGTCACTATCTTCAACACAAGAGAATAGTGTGATAAAAGCAAATAATAAAAGAAGTTTTCGAGTGAGTTTGTTGTTTTTCATTGGATTTTTTTTAAAAACTATAGGCTAGATTGATGAAATAGGTTCTTCCGTAACCATAAAAATATTTTGGACCAAACGAAGGAGTTCCGTTGGCATTATCGAGGCTAAGTTGTTCGTAATTTCCTGCTCGGGATTGTTCGTAGCCTCCTGTTCGATACGATGCATCCAAAAGATTGTTGATGCTAACAAACAAACTGAGGTAATTCCCCTCTATTCGCCAAGATTTTCCACCTGTCAAATTGAGTAGAAATACATCGTCAAGGCGATGTTGACGGAGTAAATCCCGCACCTTATCTTCAGAAATATCAGGGAAAAGAGAACCGTTAGGGCTTTCGGGGTTGATATAAAAATTTTGCGTTCGTGAAATTGGAGAAACATCTGCATAATTATGGGACAAGTGGTTGGCAGTAAGGTTGGTCCACCAATATTTTGGGCTTCGGTATTCCAACCCAATCGAATAGGCCTGTTGCGGACCGTTGGCCACTCGATAATCTTTCAGAGCTGAAGGGCCAAAGCTTCGCGTACTAATTTGATCGGATGACAAATATACCTCTGGATTGTTGGAATAAGTATATTGACCCAATGCAGCTACAGCCGTAGCCTTGAAAGTAGTGTTGAGTTGTACTTCTGTACCCAATTCCAATCCCATGTGAGTTTTGTTAACACCTGTTAATGCTTCGGAAAAGAAATCTTGAGTTACCTCTGCTCCACTAATTCCCTGCGCATAAAAGAAAGAAACTTCGGTTGCATCAACAAATTGCGTATAAAAACCTGTCAATCGCGCTTTTACAGTAGGCGTTTGCACTATGTAACTAGCATCAATTGACATGATTTTTTCGGAAGTGATTTCTGGAGTGATGTCATTGCTTGTTCTTGCGTTCGAAAAGGCATTTCGAATGTTGGGTGCCTTGGTAAGATATCCTGTATGGAGACTGAGGTTGTGTCCTCCGCTCAAGCTATAATTGAATCCTGCCTTAAAACCGATGTTATCAAATGAAAGTTTTTCTCCTTTTCCAAGAGAATTGCTAAAAAGTTCGTTGTCAAACAAACCATTTCTTTGGTATGAGGTATTGGAATAAAAACCACTGGCAAAGATTTTAGCGTTTTGAGTAGAGTACTCTGCTTGTAAAAAACCGTCAATAACAGATGCATCGATAGTGTAGTTGTAAGAAATTCGGTCTCCTACTTTTTTGATATTATTGGCTCCAACATTGTTGGAAGTATTGCTAAAAGGATCGTAGTCTTTGTAAAATGAACCGCCAAGCAAATCACTCAATTCGGCAAAATTTTCCGAATCCAACTGAGTGGCGTTGATGCCTGCTATAATTTTAATGCGATCATTCAGCTTGTGCATCAAGGTTGAGCTAAAACTTAGTTGAGTATCATCGTTTCTATCTTCCGAAAGCGTATAAACACTTTGTTGATCTTGATTATTTAGATTGTATCGATAGAGCGTAGTCCAATCAATTTGTGGGTTGGAAAGAAACAATTGTTTGGTTAATTCTGCATTTTCAATATTGTAGTCCA
>Ga0181553_10003215_pt1 | contig 14222 bp, 15 predicted proteins | sample 011ome_17_FD_133753 | JGI IMG/M metagenome (GOLD analysis project Ga0181553, IMG submission 133753) | Coastal salt marsh microbial communities from the Groves Creek Marsh, Skidaway Island, Georgia - 011502XT metaG (megahit assembly) | ecosystem: Environmental > Aquatic > Marine > Intertidal...
CGACTACACGAAAAATGAAAAATCTTCTGAATATGCTTTATTCGAACTTGACTATCAACGAACAATATATTTCAGATATACTGAGATTTCGGATTACAATGATATTGTCGAATTTGAAGAACTTGGATATGATTCTCGTCAAAATGATGAAAAAACTGTATCCAAATCATTGTTTGCGATTATTGCTAAGAACGCGGATTCCGACATAGTTTATCATTCATTGAAGAACCACTTATTTGAAACTACAGTAAACCTAAATAAATTGATTATTGAAAATCGATTTGATGTTTCCACACATGTTGCATATTTCCATTTAGAAAATATAGGAGATTCAGTTGAAATTATCATTCTAGATTCGTTTGTGATCAAAGTATTCAAAATACAATCATTGTATTCAAATTCATCTCAATATAAAATTATTAAAAATACAAATAGTGAATTTGAAATCAACCCACAAACAAATACCTCAGTATTTGATATAGATGAATTTATAACTCACACTACATCTGCAGGTGTTTACTATGTAATCTTTGGAAGTGTGTCTATCAGTATCAGTCTATTTAAAATCGAATCAGACGATATCAAAGGTGAATTTGAATTCGTTAAACGACTAATTGCAAAACGCAAATACATTGAAAATAAAAATGCACATGAGCTTTCTGAATTGTATTCAAGTCAGCAATATCTGTCGGAAAATAAACCATTCAAATTACCTGCTGAACAAAATGATTGGTTGTTAGAAAACAAACTATGTATGCCAGATAAAGATATAATTGAAAGTACTGACAAGGATAATGATCATGTAGAAAATTGGAAAAAAATTGCCATTATGAATCAAAACAAATATATTCAATTTTATTCACCTAAAACCAGAGATAAACATTTAGTATCTGGTTGGACTGAACAACCAGATAATAAAATCAAATCACATGAAATCCCATACAATACAAGTGCTTCTATTAATAATATTCAAAATTGGTCATCATCATCGTCGAATATAACCAATAAAAAGAAGTTGGCTAAAACAAATAAAGTAAAGAAAACCAATAAAGGGTATATTCCACCATGGTAAATAATAATCAATGTTTCATTATGACAATGAATCAAATGAAGGTATGCAATATTCACCGTCAACAATTTCATAATGGGCGACAATTTTGGGATTTTTCGTACCGTTCATAATATCATTTGTATCGTACACATTAAAATTTTCATCAATGTAGTAAAATATACCGTTTATGTCTTTTGCAGTAACTGTAATTTTTTTATATTCGTTTAAATTCAAATCATACTTGTGTATTACGCCGTGAGGCAATCCTTTCAAGTGTGTACCACAATATACATTTTCCGACTTTTTTCGTCTTGTACATTGTTCATTATTTGCAATTTTAGCAATACATCGGTCATAATATGGTACTACATTCTTCAGTCGTTTACGTTTCACAAAATCTTCTTTTGTGATGGAAGCAATATCATAATTGTTTACAAAATCAATAATATGAGAACACATCACATCATATTGTTGATTTTGTTGCTGCTTGGATTTCTCCATGAATATTCTGAAATCAGATTTAAATACATTTATGGAGTCTTGAATCTTTGTGTTAATGGATTTTTCCATGTTTACAATCTGAATAAATCTATATGTTTAAATCAATTTTATGTGTTATCATTCAATTGTGTATTGTGTATAAAAAGGTACGACCATTATGATAATACACAACGCGACTATAAATCCAAATGTAGACAACCATTGTTCTCTAGATATTTGGTTGTTATTTTCAAAATATTTACATAGAAAATATAATATATAACAAAAAAAAAGTCCTACTAGTCCTATAAACAAACGAAGCATATATAAGATGTAATTATTTATTAATTTTACGTTTAATCGATTCTCTCACTTTTTCTTCTCTTGTATTAAAAATATGATTGGCTATTTGTTCTATTTTATTATCGTCATTTTGAAATATGGTCTGCAAAGATTGTAATATATGTTGCTTGTTTAAAGATGATTTAACTGTATTCTTGCTGTAAAGTAATTTACCATCATTTACATCAAAACAATCAATCTCATTATTCTTCATAATATCAATCAGTTCGCTTGAAATTAATTTTTTTTCTTCTCTTTTCTCTCTTGATATTTTTTGTAACTGTTTTAATTCATTATCTAATTGTATCCAATCTTTTATAATTTCGACTACACGCTCTTTATCCATTTCTAAAACAATCACACTATAGTTTTATACTATTTTGAAAAATAAATATATGTTTACATACAATATATCTAGAATGAATAAGTATATATTCAGTATTTTACTTTTGATTATTTATCCAGTTTTAATTCAATATTTATTCAGTAAAAAAAATATTAATCCAACAAACTGCCGAGAATATGAATGTAAAAAGTCAGTGTATGTCGTCGAAACCATCAAAAACTCAATTATAAAACATGGATTGAATCATACCATTCAACGCATGGAACAATTGATACAAACAAATTACGATAACATCTACATTTGGGAAAAAAAGAACAATAATTATTTCATTCTTTACCACGAAAATTCTGCACTTAAAAATAAATTTACTCCGGAAGCAAATCGTACACAGGCTAAAACATGTCCTGAAAATAAATGCGATATCAATAAAATTACTACACACTTGACAAAATTTGTCGACACCCAAAATAATGGATTTACGCAATACAATGGGTACAATGATATCGCAAAAGAGTTCACAGTCTATAAAGCATACACTGATAAAATAAACAATGTATACGATGAAAATATCAATAAAACAATCTACATAAGTAGTAGTTTTATCAAAAACGAAAATAAAAATGAAATTGACTATAACAAACTTTATATACAAATATTGTCATACATTATGTTTATTATCCTGTGGTATACTCTTGATAATGATGAACTTTTAAAGCCTAGTTATTTTCTATCACAATTTATTTTTTGGATAATTGTTACGCTTAATTTCATAAAATTACTCAATATAAGAAAGCATACAACACACATTGTGGATCAAGAAAAACTAAATGATAAACTAGATAAAATAGCTGGAATCTTAGCTGGTATTACATTGAGTATTTCACTGTTTTTCAGAGCATTCTTAGATATTGGATTTGATCGTAAAATAGCCAAACATATATTAATACTTTATACTATATCTTTTATTTTTGCGATATTATCTTTGATTCATGTACCTACGAAACTCACTCTAAATAATTTACAAATTAAATATTACATAAAAAATGAATTTTTGTATTCAACATGCATTTTCTTTATATTATCCATTATTAGCATTAGTCTGCATTTTCACTGAGTGTGCTGAACAATACTTATTCGTTCTCAAATGTGGTTTACCACACTTTTCTCCTTTGCGTTTACCTCGTTTCAAAGTATATGAACATTTTGGTTTTCTTTCATAATTTTCACATGTACAACATTTTGTATATACACACAGTTTTCCGCATATATTGCCATTCTTTAGTATACGATTACATGTATTTGATTTCATAGCGTATTTTGTAGGATAATTTACATTCACTTTTTTTTCAAATCCTTCTCTATATGGTAATATACCTTTTTGTATATTTCTACAATATGGACACTGAATACAATTTCGTGGTATTTTCACATCGCACATAACTTTATGTTTTCGAATGTAAACTTCTTTCAATAAACAAGAATAGTCAAATGCATGATTGCAAAGTAATTTTATCATATTCGTATCATCTAATACAATACCTGATATTAAACATATATTTGATGTGTTCTGTGAATATTCATTACTGTTATTGTCGTCACATAGGGATTCATACAGTTGTGCATAAAAATCTATACTCATTCATAAAATATAAAATATATCTTTAATATAATAATATGGGTACATCTCAAATTTGGGGAAACGCATTATGGATATTTTTACACACATTTAGTGAAAAAATACACGATACTCATTTCAAAAAAGAACGAACTGTTATAATAAATCTTATCATTGAATTACTGTATAATATACCTTGCTCTACCTGCAGAATACATGCTATTCAATATATTAAACGAAAAAAATTTAGAATGATACAATCAAAAGATGAATTAAAACATTTTTTTTTCGCATTTCACAATGAGGTTAATCAAATGAAAAATCGCACATTATTTGACAATTATGGCATTTACACAACATACGACCTTCAAAAAGTAATGTCTCATTTTCATACAAACTTCGTCATATACAGAATAAATAAAATGTTATTCATACAAAACAAAAAACGCAACATTGCCGGAATAAAGATGATTGATTTTGTGAACAATAATATGCAATATTTTACCTAGATATAAGTTTTCCATTTTTGTACACTTTACACTGGAATTGTTTTTTCGAGATTTTTCCACATCTTTTACGATCGCTTGAATTGGATGTATAGAAAAGATTCCATTTTGGATTAATGCTTTGAACAACAAAGTACCATGTCACTGCCCAACCAATTCCAATTAACACAGATGCAATGATTTTATTTATTGAAGCACATTGCAGATTCAAATATTGATAAGTATGATTCATTACAAGAGATGAGAACACCAAAAACATAAACATATTAATATTCTTAGATTCAATCATATTTCCAATTAGTGTAACCCACATATAATATGTAAATGAAATTGAACTTGACAATAGAGATGGCATTGAATTGAAATATCTAAAGTTATTGCACACTTCACTTATTTCGTTGGAATAATCCTCCATATTTTGCGTACCTTGTATAGTGCTTACCATAACATTGACGCAATACAATATTAAAGCACCTAATATAAACAATGCGACTGACGCAATAGTATCTGGACTATTATCCATCAAAATCAACATGATTGAAAATGAAATAAAGAGTATAGGTGTAAAATAAGCTAAAAGCCGTATTCCTTTTGAAAACGACATTGTATTATTCATTTTGTAACGTATATATAATGAATAATATAATATATTTATACAAAAACGTGTTGAAATATTTCCTCTATTGTTTCTACCGGTATAAATGTAGCTTCTAACTCAACCCATTTATGTTTTTCTGTTACCTTCAAAAAATCTTCGTGATTTTCCTTTGGATACAAAAATAGTTTTACACCGGCTTTAATTCCACCAATAATTTTATGCTCTAATCCACCAATTGCTGTAATGTTGCCTTCTAATGTTATTTCACCTGTCATTGCAACATCATTTTTTATCTTTTTATCGTTCAACAAACTATAAATACAGGTTGTTATTGCACCACCTGCTGATGGTCCATCTTTGGGTACAGCTCCTTCCGGGCAGTGTACATGAAGTCCTTGTAATGCTGTTTTCTTTGATTTAGTTTTGAAATTTGTTTGAACCGCTAACGATGTCAAATTAATAGCAACTGTTTTAGCAACATTCATACTCTCTTTCATAACGTCTCCTTGCATCCCTGTCAGTTTAAGATCTAAATATGTCGTTGATGGGAAATATTTTACTTGAATAGGTAAAACGCCACCTAACCCTAGAGAATTTGCCCACAACCCATTTATCAACCCTACTTTGGGTAATGTTGGAATCAATGTCGGTTTGATTTCTCTCTTCATTTTCAAATACTTTGATTTCAAACTTTGTATATCAATGATCAATGGATAACTTATTTTACTTTGAAATAATTCAATATTGACTTCACTTAATATTTCGAATATAATTTCTTTCAATTTGCGGACACCTGACTCACATGTGTAATGATTTATGATGTATTGCAAAGTTTCCTTTGTTATCCTGACAATATTTGTATTCAATCCAATTTTTTCGTATATTTCAGGCAAAATATATTTTTCTGCAATTGTCAATTTTTCATCCTCGTTCAAATTATTGAAATGTATTCGGTGTATACGATCCAATAATATTCGGTCGATCAAACTAGCATCATTATATGAGAAAACAAATAAAACTTTTGATAAATCAATACTTATACCGTTAAAGTATTTGTCTTGAAAATCATCATTTTGTGTAGGGTCTACTATATGTGTTAAAATCCCAATTATTTCTTTCCCGTGTTCCGTTTGACTAACTTTATCCAACTCATCGATAAAAATTATAGGGTTCATGCATTTACATTCCATAAGTATATCTACAATACGACCCCAAATAGAGCCGACATAAGTGTAATTATGTCCTTCCAGCGTACTTCCGTTACTAGAACCACCAATTGCAATAAATCGAAAGGGTCTGGATACACCATTTTCATCTGTTAATATATTAGCCAGTCCTTTTTTAGCTAAACTGGTTTTTCCAACTCCAGGTGGACCTTCAAATCCAAAGCAATACCCTCTAAGATCTCCATTCATCCATTGTCCAATAATACGCTCTAGTGAGTTCTTAGCCTCGTCATGTCCATGCACAGCTTTATTTAACAATTTTCTATTATTTTCTATAGATGCGTTTACATTATCCCATTGTGATATAATTTGTTTACACAGATTCATTATAATGTGTTGTTTTTTGGGTTGAACTCCAAAATAAGAATACAAATCTGCGATTAATTCCGTATCACACTGAGCAAGAATATTCAACATCGATGCTTTTATTTTTGTCATGGATTTTCCAGATTGAGTAATTCTCTGCTTAATATTGTGCAATTTCAAAAAATCATTTAGCCTACTGATATTTTGAACAACATGCTTTCTATTATATTTCGTGATTTCATCTACAATGTACATATGTTTTGATGAATTATCAGCTAAATCATTTGAAATACTTCGGACATGATGAATAATCTCAAATCCACTCTTATCTTCGTACGTTGCATTTGATAATAATATGAGTTCTTTATAATATTCTTTCATTTTGTTCACATGACAAAGTACCGGTTCACGTTTGTATGTACCAAAAGGTATTTTCAACAATCCTTCTAAATATTGTCTTGCTTTTCCTCCAGAATCTTCTGATTTTGATTTAATTTCTTTTAATTTTACCATCGCCTTATCTTTGACATATTTGTCTGTATTCATAAGACATATTTGTTGCTCGAACGGTATGGCAATATTGTCGATATTGGATATTTTGTTGGTGTATTCGACGGTATGCTTCATTGCTGTTCTAAACATTTTCTTCATATCCCATGTCAAACTATTCAATATTCGAATTTGATCTTTCGTATCAACTACTTCATTTGTATCATTGGACAGTAGATCATACAACAAATACGCTTTATATTGGGACTCAATATCGTCACTATCCATCAAAAGTATACATATAATACTTCGTTGTTCAAACAGATTTTCGTTTAAAAAATCACGCACTAATTGAGACAAATTTAAGTGTTTAAGACGTTTTAATTTTGCCATACTATTTGTAAACACTTCATATACATCCGATTTTGAATACCGAATTACTGTTTTTAAGCAAATACTATTCACAAACAATTCCCACTGTGTCTTAAGCTGTGTATCAACTATAGTTTTATTTTTTAAGTGTTCGATATAATTGCTTATATACTCATTTTCATGACAATGTAATATAATATTGTCTACCATACCGTAAACAACAATAGTATGATGTTTTTTTGTTTGAAACATTATTCGCACACCATATACTTTGCATTCAAAAACATCCATATTATTCATTTCAAAACATGACAAATTTACACCAGTCTTTACTATATCTCCATCTTCTTCTGTTAAAGTTTTTTTAGTCATTTTATCATAGTTATTAAATTTTATAGGCTGAACATATTTCAACAACATGTTAAACTTATCTGCATTGTTTGTATTTATATTTAGTTCTTTTTCGTAATCTTGACCGAAACATATATGCAATAAATCAGATAAATTATTGGTACCACATTGTTTAATAAGACAAAATAAAGAATTATTGATATCTTGCAAACACGACAAAAATTTTTCATTATCATGAACAATTTCTTTGCATGTGTAAATCATACTGGATATATTCTCAATGACTATCATATATTCATTGATTTCTTGTGTAGTTAATATATTATTTATTTCAAAATTCTTCAATGCCTGGATGGTATTTTCCAGAACCTCTCGAAAATATCGATTTTTTTTCAAACCAACTTTAATTACTTCGGTTTGTAAATCAGTCATAGAAGAAATAGTATATATATTATGTATTGATATAAAAAAATAATCAAATAAATACAATAATGGGTATACCAAGCTATTTCTCTCACATTTTGAAAAATTATTCAATCACAAAAATATATAAAAATCAGAATTCAAATAATAATTTATTGTTTTTAGATTGTAATTCATTCATATATGATGCAATCAATGCAGATATAAAAATGACCAACAAAAACATTTTCAAATTTGTCGTAGATCGCACCCTCTATTTTATTTCTTTACTTTCCCCGAAACAAACGTATATTGCCTTTGATGGAGTTGTTCCCATGGCAAAAATGAAACAACAACGAGAAAGAAGATTCAAATCACATATTCTGAAAACACTCGACAAAGAAAATAAACAGAACGGTTTTGATACGTGTCAAATTACTCCAGGTACAGATTTTATGAATCAACTTGATCATTATCTACAAGTATTCGTAAACAATAGAAAGGACCTGAATATTGTTTTATCGGGAAGCAACAATTACGGTGAAGGTGAACATAAAATATTTCAATATATTCGAAAAACAGATGTAAGATCCGATACAATTTACATATATGGTCTTGATGCAGACTTAATAATTTTGTCACTCGGAAATTGACAATATTGTCCAAACATTTTTTTGATCCGTGAAGATTTCAACAATGAATTAATCGAATTAGATATCAAATCACTTCAATTATGTATACATGAAGAGTTTAATCCCAATAAATCTCCACAAGTAGCATCTAACGACTATATTACATTGTCGTTTCTTTTAGGAAATGATTTTTTACCACATTCCCCCATCTTAAATATACGCACAAAAGGTATTACACACCTATTATGGTGTTACAAAAGAGTATTAAACACAAACAACAAAACGTTGTCTATCAATAACATCATAAACTGGTCGTTTTTCAAAGATCTATCTGATCAGTTGTCTCGAAACGAATTTGATTATTTAAAACAAGAAGTCTTATTTCGAGAGAAACAACAATTTAAAAGAATGCACGAAAGACAAAACCCTGATATCATGAACATACCAATGATCAACCAAGATCATGAACGATTGCTTCGAATTGATGAAGCTAATTGGAAACAAAGATATTACCAGATCTTATTCAACGAAGAGTATGTAGATGAATCTTTTATTCAACGGGTTTGTATTTCCTACATGGAAGGGCTCCAATGGTGTTTAGCATATTATTCTGATGAGTGTATTGATACAGAATGGTATTATCCATATGCTTACCCCCCGCTTTTTTCTGATTTAATGAAATACATTCCAATACAACAATGTAATTTATTTCCAAACAAAGTACAATCTATAAAGACGCCATTGGAGCAATTATGTATAGTGTTGCCACCATCTTCTTATAATTTGCTTCCTCTGCAAATACAAAAAAAAATGAAGCGATATATTGATTTCACTGGTTTTGATATTTCAAATATTCATTTACAATGGGATTTCTGCACCTATCTGTGGGAATCGCATCCCATATTGTTTCCCATATTTCAAAACACGATCCAATCTATTGTAAAAAACATATAAAAATGTATATTCTGTATGTATAAAACATATGATTTCAGTGAAAGACTTGAACGAGCTAAAACGAGTTTTATCAGAAACCACCGATACTATGCATGTAGTTCTTTATGTAACAGCTGAATGGTGTACAGTATGTAAACGAATTGCTCCTATTATACAACAACATGTAGATTCAAAATCAAACACTCTATTCATAATGGCTGATTATGATGTGGCGAAGACTATTGTACATAAATACAAAATTCGAGTTGTACCATGTTTTATTCGATTTTTAAATACAGAAATCGAATCTATTTGTATGTCTGGTAATGAAAAAAGCATTTCTGACTTTTTTTCCGAAATTTGAATATTATCAGAATGTATATGAATCGTTTATCATCGGATAATATTGATTTTGATTTGGATTTGAATCATTATACATTTGATGAATTACTCAAACTATTTCAAATAGATGAATTAAATGCAAAAACAGTAAAAGTTGCATATAAATTTGCGATGATGACACATCCAGACAAATCAGCATTACATAAAAAGTATTTCATTTTTTTTTCAAAAGCATTTAAATTATTAAAACGAGTATATGATTCAACCAAGTCTGGTTCATCAGAACCCACAATAATTCATACTGATGATAAGATATCTGAAACTGAGATAAGTAATTTCAAAAATCAAGATAATTTTCATGTTCATTTTAATAGAGTGTTTAACACGTTACATAAAAATGAACACGATGAAGATAATTTTGGTTATTCTGAGTGGTTGAAACAAAATAAAGACGAAATTCATTCTATAAACTCAATCACACAATTACATGAGTTCATAGAAAATAAAAAAGAATTAGTACATTACAATCAGACAGAAATAAGTATCGTTTCAAATCCTCATTATTCACTATCAAGAAAAAAACCGGATAATTATGATGCCGAAGTATTCGCAAAATTACCTTATCAAGATTTGAAAAAAGCATGTATAGATATCATTCCAACAAAACAAATTGATAGTCGTTCTAACATGTCATATCAACATTATGTCACCAATCGCGATGTTGATTTCAAAACATATAAAGATAACAGTAAATATTACATAAAACAAAAGCAATTTGAGGAAAATGAAGAAAATGTACATACTGTATTTGAATTATCTAAACAGATGGAAAACACCAAAAAAAATCAGCAAATTTGGTTATCGTATATTACAAGGATAAAAAATGATTTCTAATGATAAAGTATATGATCAAATACTTTTTAGGATTTATTTTGATAACCATTATATCCATGTTATATGATAGATACGCTAAAAAACAAGAAAAATATTCACAAAGCAATGGATATGACATAGTGTCTAAATACCTTTTACAAGAAATACCATCGGATGGAAGAGATATTATATGGATACATATAGATGAATCTATTAATTCCCGGAAATGGATGCATTGGGGTAGTCGTAACACAAAATCGTTAAATCAACCGTTTGTTCATCTTACAATTCAAAGTATAATTGAGAAGGCAAATGGTAATTTCAAAGTATGTTTAGTAGATGATGATTCTTTTTCTAAATTATTGCCAGATTTCTCTGTTCAATTGTCAGCCATCCCAGAACCATCAAAAACTTATATAAGAAAAATAGCGATGTTACAATTATTATATTCTTATGGTGGTATGATTATTCCAATGTCTTATTTAGCATGTAAACCAATCACTTTGTTGTACAACGCACTTCGTACATCAGAAGTATTTGTATGTAAAACACCACAACCACAAATCAACTGTATGCAAGAACAATGTTTTGCAGATATATCGTTCATGGGATCTAAAAAACATTCCACAATTTTAAATGAAATAATTGAACGATTACAACATGTGTTTTCAAATGATTTCACAGAAGAAAAATCACTTTTACATAAAGAAACAGAAGTATTAGAGTCATACATTACATCCAACGCAATTACTGTAATTTCTCCACAAACGATTGGATGTGAAGATAAATATGGCAATGTGATTACATTAGATGCGCTTTTTTCGGAAACACCTATAGAATATGCTGAACATATGAATGGACTTCTGATTCCATCTAAAGAAATACTCTCTGCAAGTAAATACAATTGGTTTTCTGTTTCATCTATTGAGGATATTTATCAAATGAAGACTAACATCGGTGCGCTTTTCATATCAAAACATTAACAATAATTTGTATATTTTCAAATATATTTATTTCTTGAATATACAAATATATTATGGAAATTGAATATAATATTCAATCTCATAGTTTGAATGAAAATATTTAATTTTATATTTATACGAGATTCCTAAATATTTTATAATTTGTCTTAAAACTACATTAAACCCTCTGTATGTCATCAAATTTTCCGGATAGTTCTGTTTTGAATAAAAATAAAAAGGCTTAATGTAATTTTGAAATTGTTGTAATATATCAGAATATAACATACGTTTGAATGTGATCATGTTAGAAATATATTCATTATGCAATGAATCGTATGTAAAATTATTTTGAATAAAATCTTTTACAACTGACATTTCTAATTTTTTTTTAAATATCTGTGATTTCATACCATTAGTATATTACGTTAACATAATTAAATCATATGTTAGAAAATATAATTCTATAGGATTTTCATGTATAGCATAGAAATATGTTATATACTCACTTATCGCCTGAATCACATTTAAAATAATTTTACTTGGAATTATATCACATGTTTTTATGTATACAAAATACAACTCCAAAATGTCTACCACAGTATATCCTTTTTCCAAAAAAAGATTCAATTGCTCATTTGCTTCCGTACACTTTTTAGTTTGCCATAAATGAGTGTATGTTTCAAATATACTGTTATCAATAATTCCGCATATTGAAATCAAGTCTTCGCATGTATACGTTTTTTTACCATAATAGATCAATTTGTCGAACAAAGAGTGTAAAATTTGAAATGACTTATTCGAATGCCTCAATAGGATATCGGATGCTTCCTTGTTCTCCATTTTAAACGGTAATTTAGACAACTGATCGTAGTATAACTCTCTGAATTTATCTTCATCATATTTACATTGCATCAAATTCAATCTAGACATTATTTGATAACTAAGTTTGTATTTGTCTACACATGTAATGATTATGTTTATGTTCGCTTTATATACATTTAAACACTTCAGGATAATGTCATATCCATTTGAATTCAATAAATCAATATCTTCTACGACAAGAGTTCTTTTTTTTTTTGATACTGGATACATACAAAATGATATAATATCATTTTTTAGAATACTCATACTATGCTCACATAATCCTTGTATTTTCATTATATATTCATTTTTATTGTTTATATTTGCATAATACTCGTTTAATATACAGTTTAATATTGAAGTTTTTCCACAATCTTTGTCACCATAAAAAAGAATATGAAAACTATTATTCTTGATCACATTTTTCAAATAATGTTTAAATTTATAGGATATACACAAATCATCAATTAATTTAGGTTTAAATGTGGTGCGTACTGTATGGAATGTTTCAAACGATTTTTCGAAATTCATTAAAATATATTATTCTTTAAAATATTTAAGTGTATATGTTTTAAGTTATTATATTTATATATGTCACTCTACTCTACCCTAGGTGTTGATAAAGATGCTTCGCCAGTAGATATAAAACGAGCGTTTAGAAATCTTTCAATGAAATATCATCCAGACAAACCTTCTGGAGATGCAGATAAATACAAAGAAATTAGTAATGCTTACGATATACTGAGCGATACCCAAAAAAGACAACAATATGATCACGAAGAACAGTTTGGAAAAGGACACATGTTCGGAGGTGGTGGTTTCAATCATGGGGATATTTTCAACATGATGTTTGGTGGAGGAGGAAATGGAAATTTTGAGCACATGTTTGGAGGAGGAGGAGGTCCAAATATTCGCATTTTTCAAAATGGTAGACCTGTGTTTAGTAAACCTCCCCCAATTCAACACAGTGTTGTCATTTCTCTCGAAGAATCTTTCACTGGTACAAATAAAAAAGTATTAATCCAAAGAAAAATAGTACAAGGAAATATAAAGCGTAATGAGGAAGAAGCATTTTATATTCCTATTCCAAAGGGTGCGGACAACGACGAGGTTATTGTGTTACAACAAAGAGGACACATACATCAAAATATGAAAGGTGATGTACAAATAAGAATCGTCGTAAAAAATACTTCAAACTATACTCGAAAAGGTATGGATTTAGTATACAAAAAGACGATACCATTCAAGGACTCTCTATGTGGTTTCAAATTTATTATTGATCATATAGATGGGAAAAAATACAACATAAATAACAATCCAGGTAAAATCATATACCCTGGTTTCACCAAAACCATACCTGAATTAGGTATGGAACGTAATAATTCAAAAGGTAAACTAATTATTGAATTCAATGTTAATTATCCTTCTGAGTTGACAGAAAAACAGGTTGAAATATTCCAAAATGAATTATAATTTCCCATAACTTAAAACAATAACTTAGCAAAAACTTATTCTGCTCTTTTTTTTTTTTTTTA